>Ga0209490_10000610_pt1 | contig 35955 bp, 16 predicted proteins | sample MAT06_FD_187209 | JGI IMG/M metagenome (GOLD analysis project Ga0209490, IMG submission 187209) | Freshwater microbial communities from Lake Fryxell liftoff mats and glacier meltwater in Antarctica - MAT-06 (SPAdes) (version 2) | ecosystem: Environmental > Aquatic > Freshwater > Ice > Liftoff...
AAGTCTTTTGATGTAAGGGTTTTAGGCTTTTTCAGCAAACCCTATTTACAAATTCCTAATTTATTGCCCCAAATTTGAATTCCTACCAGTTAAATTCGGCCGCACTGGAATTTCAATCAAAAACTCCGCTCCCTCTCCCGGTGTTGAAATACAGCTCAATCTGCCGCCGTGGCGATCGACGATAATCGAGTGAGAAATCGACAATCCCAAACCCGTGCCCTTGCCCACAGGTTTAGTCGTGAAAAACGGGTCAAACAGCCTCGATCGCACCGAGTCCGGTATCCCCCACCCGTTGTCCGCAATCGATACTGCTACGAAGCCCGCACCAGCCTGATAACTGCGAATAGCGATCGTGCTGGGATGTCGATCGCACTCCTCGATCGAACGCTGCTTGTCCCGTTCTTCCAAAGCATCGATCGCATTAATTAAAATATTCATAAATACCTGATTCAACTCGCCTGGAAAACATTCAATTTGGGGCAATAGTTGGTAATCTTTAACTATCTGAATTTCTCCAGGACTGCTGTGAGATTTTAACCGATTTTGCAAAATCATCAAAGTGCTATCAATTCCCTCGTGAATGTTAACCGACTTGCCAGCAGACTCGTCCAATCGGGAAAAATTACGCAACGATTTCACAATCTCGACAATTCGCTCGGTTCCTACTTGCATCGAATTAAACAATCTCGGGAAATCCTCAGCAATATAATCCAAGTCTATTTCATTAATTTTATCCAAGACTTGGGCTGGAGGATTAGGACAGTAATGCTGGTAAATTTTAATCAATTCCAGCAAATCTAAAGTGTAATTGCGAGCCGGATTGAGATTGCAGTGAATAAAGCTAACAGGGTTATTAATTTCGTGAGCAACACCAGCAACTAACTGACCCAAACTCACCATTTTTTCATTTTGAACGAGCTGAGCTTGAGTCGTTCGGAGTTTGTTAATAGCTGCTTCTAACTCTAGCGCTTTTGAACGTTCTCGCGCTTCCGATTCCTGCAAAGCTGACTCGGCTTGTTTGCGATCGGCAATTTCTGTTTGTGCTTGCTCAAACAGTGTCGATTGCTGGATCGCGATCGCCAACTGCACGCTAATTTGTTTGAGACACTCGACCTCAATTTCCAGCCAGTGACGGTGGCCCGCGCACTCGTGGGCAATCAATAGCCCCCACAACTTCTCGCCTTGCAAAACTGGCACTACCAAATTAGCTCGCACCTGAAATTGACTTAATAAATTAATGTAGCACTCGGAAAGATCAGCTTGGTAAATATCATCGACAGCTACAGCACGACCATGTTCGTAAGCAGAAGCATAGCTGTCTTTAAAGCAGGAATCGTTAATAGTTATTCCCTGAATAGCCAGCCAATTTTTGCCCACCGACTCGACATTTACAAAACCGCTCCAATCAGGATTAAACTGATAAATAACTGTCCTGTCTGTTTGTAAAAATTGCCGTACTTCAGCAACAGTTTTTGTCAAAATTTCTTCTAAATTGAGAGAAGAGCGAATGCGTTCCAGCATTCCTACCACCAGGCGTTCTCGCTTTAATTGCTGGCGCAAGATAGCCTCGGCAAGTTTGCGAGCGCTAATATCTTCAATCACACCAATTACATAGCTAGGTTCCCCAAACCCATCCCGCACTAAAGATACCGTCATATTAGTCCAAACAAATGAACCATCTTTGCGAATAAAGCGTTTCTCAATGGAATAATTAAAAATTTCCCCAGCTAACAGTCTGTCGCGCGACTCGACATCGGCTGCTACATCTTCTGGGTGAGAAATATCCCCAACATTTCGTGATTTCAGCTCCAATTCTGAGTATCCGACAATATTGCAAAACCCTTGATTGGCATTCAAAAATTGACCGTCTGGCCACACTTTCACAATGCCGATCGCTGCTTGTTCAAATACAGCTCGAAATCGCTGTTCACTTTCTTGCAAAGCAATTTCTGCTTTTTTGCGATGGGTAATGTCCATTGCCGTGCCAAACAGCCGCACCACCTGACCAAACTCATTTTTAACAGCTTGTCCTTTACCGTTAACGTGCTTGATTTCTCCTGATGGAAAATAGATGCGGTGGTCGATGTCGTAAGCTGTCCCTTCAGTCACTGCCTTTTGCACAACTTGTGTAAACCTTTCTTTGTCATCGGGATGAATTTGCTCTAAAAGTTCTTCCATTGTCGGCGGCTGATTCAATTCTCTACCGTAAACTCGAAACAGTTCTTCCGACCAACTAATAATTCCTGCCTGCAGATCAAATTCCCAATTGCCGATGCGGGCAATTTTTTGCGCTGCTTGCAACTGTTCGGCAAGTTGTTGCAAAGATGCGATCAACTGCGTTTTTTCTGCTTCTGCTGCAACCCGGGCACTGATATTTTTGTGAGTGCCTGTCATCCGCAACGGCCCGCCCCATTCGTCGTACTCGACTATCTTGCCCATCGCCATAGTCCACTGCCAATTGCCCGCTTTGTTGAGCAGCCGAAATTCAAATTCATAGATACCTGTGCCACCTTCAAAATAGGAATTTAAAGATTCTCTTACCTTCAGTCGGTCTTCGGGATGCAACAAACTTTCCCAACCTTGGAAGTTATTTTCAATTTCAGTTTCTGCGTAACCTAGCATTGATTTCCAATGGGAGTCGAAATAAGTTTCGCCAGTAGCTATATTCCAATCCCACAGCCCCAAAGAGCTGCCTGAAACCGCCAACTGCAAGCGCTCTTGACTGAGTTTTAATGCCGATTCGGTGCGTTTTATTTCTGTGAAATCGGCAATTATGGCTATCATTCCTATTGGTTGACTGGCGCTATCTTTAATGCTGTCAGCTCGCAATGAAGTTTCTATAATGTCGCCATTTTTAGTCTTGATTTCAATTTCAGTCTCCCAGGAAAAACCTTTCCGCAGCACCCTAAATAACTTTTTCAAATCTTGAGATTTGGCGTACATTACTGCTGGGCCTCCGGCATTATTTAGTTCTTCAACTGTATAGCCGTAGCGCTGAATAAATGCTTGATTGTGATAAACGGAATAACCGTCCAAATCTGCGATCGCGATCGCATCACTAGCGCTGTCTACAGCTTGAGTTACCAGGCACAGAGTCAGTTCGGCTTGTTTGCGATCGGTAATGTCAAAAATCGCTCTGTCGAGCCACAAAACCAGCCCTTCTAGATTGTAAGTTGGCCGACCTCTTTCCGACATCCACCGCACCGCCCCGTCATCGCGAACAATCCGGTATTCTAGATTGTACGGCTGTTTCGACTCTACTGCTGCGCTGATTTGTCGATCGACCATTTCCTTGTCTGCCTCGTGGACAATGCTCGCAAAACTCAAGCGGTTGTTGCGAATAAAATCCCCAGCAGGATACCCACTAATTACCTCAATTTCATCGCTAATAAATACCATCGTCCACTCAGCATCATACAAGCTGCGGCAGATAGCGCCTGGGATATTCTCAACGAGCGATCGAAATCTGGCTTCACTCTCCCGCAAAGCTGCTTCTGCCTGTTTTAAATCAGTAATATCCAGCACCATGCCTTCCCAAACTATATCCCCTTCCTGCCCTATTTCAGTCGCATAATCAACTCGTTCCGGTCTCGACGAACCCCCTTGCATCCACTTTAGTTTTCCCGACGGTACTATCGTGCGCCATTCCTGCTGCCATGGCTGCATATTTGCCGCAGAAACAGCAATAGATTCTTCAAATTTTTGACGGTCATCTGGATGAATACAACTAAGAACAAGTTGGGCATTCTGCTGAATATTTTCTGGTTCCAATTCATATAAATCACGGCTACCAGAAGAAATATAAGGAAAACTTTTTTTCCCGTCGTTTGAGAGACGAAATTGATAAATTATTCCCGGTAAATTGGCAGCAAGTTGCCGCAGTCTAGCTTCGCTTTCTTGCTGCGCTAATTGTTTGCGCCTATCCTCAGTGATATCTCGAATTATCCCGACGAGAATTTTACTGCCATCGGTATTTTCAAAGACAGTTTTTTTAGTAGATAGAATGTGCTTTGTACCGTGGGCGTCCGTAAATATTTCCTCACTCTCGTTTTCTTTCCCAGTCCTAAACACTTGTTGGTCAGTATGCCAAAAAATCTCAGCTTCTTGTTGGGGAAAAAAATCGTAATCCGATTTGCCCAGCAGTTCCTCGCGCTGCTTCCCGATCAGCTTGCAAAAAGCATCATTTAACAGTATCCAACGGTGCTGTTCATCCTTAACAAAAAGTGATCTGCAACTGCATCGATTGTATAATTCAAAAACTTTTTACTAGCTTCTAGTTCGGAAAGTGCTAAAATTTTATCTGTAATATCATTGATAGTTCCTGTCGTCCCCTGCGCCTCGCCGTTCCAGCTAAAAATAAAAAATTCTTGCACTTCCACCCACCGAATTTTGCCATTTTTGGTAAGATATCGAATTTGATAGCAGCAGGATGTTTCTTGATTTAGTCTCCGACCTCTAAGCGAATTTAAATATTGGTATTGATCCTCAGAATGAATGTAACTCAAACAGGAAGTTCCTAAGCTTTCATCAACGGTAAATCCGGTAATTTCCGTCCAAGCCGGATTGAGAAAAGTCCAATTGCCAGCAGTATTTGTTTCAAAAACGACTTCTTTGATATTGCCAACAACCTGCTGGTATTTTTCTTGACTTTTTTGCCATTCTGCTTGCCGTTTCTGGCGGGCGATCGCGCACCTGAGCGTCCGTACCAGCAGCCGGCTGTCTACCTGTCTTTTCACCAGATAATCTTGGGCGCCGGCGGCAATTAACTCGACAGCCAGTTCTTCGTCCTCGGCCGCTGTCAGAATGACGATCGGAATATTTATACCGCAATTTTGAAGTCGGAAAAAAGTATTAAATTTTCGGCTGTCAGGAAGTGAAAGATCTAATAAAATTACATCAAAAATTTTGTCGCTTAAAATTTCTATAGCTTCCCGGAGGCGAACTACATTGGTCAGATCAATTGATTGTCCTAGTTGGGGCTCAGACAGCAGTTCTTGAATGAGTTCTGCATCTTCTGCACAGTCTTCTACTAAAAGAATTTTCAAACAAGCAGGCGTTAAAGTTGACTCAAAAACAGATGTCATACCATTTTATATTTTATATTTTTGATTTGAGATTTGGAATGACTGATGACTATCGCAGTTTGGTTCTTGCGTGCAGTGGCATTTTTTTTTACTGCTATCCTTTTGCTATTTTTTAGTAATTATAAAATCTCAGCAGCGGATGCAGCTACCTAGCTCATGATTGGGGAACTTGAACCGCACGCTTGAGAGTGCGCTGTGTGCTTGCAGACCCCGCAGATTTATTTGTAGAATTGAGTTGTTCGCTGCAAGTTTTCCGCCTCGCCCCAAACCTAGTGGCCCAAAACTATTATACTCTTACCAATATTGCAACTCAACTCTGTTTTAATTTACAACCTTTGGCAGGGGAATAGCAAGAGGCAAGTCAAAAGAGCGCGGAGTAATCAGAATTTGCATGGCTGATAGCCTTTGAAACTTTAGATTTTAAATAGCCGTTTAAAGTTTGTCTAAAGTTGCATTATTTTTTATTTAAGTGGTATTACTACTAAGCTACGAGAATTACCGTTGATTTACAAAATACGCTCTGAGATTGTGTTCGGTTAATGACCCGAAATTAGCGCCTATTTGTATTGAGCAATGCAAGTCCTCTCTTGATCAAGGAACCAAGACTTCATGCCTTGCTACCAACCTAATTACCAACTTAATTACGGTTGTATAACCGGACACAATTTAACTCAGTTGAGTCGCTCAATTTTTCTGCGGTTTGGGCAGCACAACTGTAAACACGCTGCCTTGACCGACATTGCTGCTAATAGCAATCTCACCGTTAAAAGGTTTTAAAAGTTCAATACAAGTATAAAGTCCTAGGCCAGTTCCTGTCGGTTCCCCTTCGGTTTTTTCCTCGCCTTTAGGCGGCTTGGAGGTGTAAAAAGGGTCAAAAAGTTTTGGCAAATCTTCAGAGGATATGCCGCATCCCGTATCTGCAATATCCATGTATATGTTCGAGTCGTCTTGCCGAGTCACGATAGTTATTTCTCTGCTTTTCTTTTCCCACATAGCATCCATTGCATTATTGATTAAATTATAAAATACTTGAGATATATAGGAATAAATTAATGGAATGCTGGCAATTTCTTCGTCATAAAAATATTTTTTTCTAATCTTATTTTTAAAATACAGGTTGCCTTCCAATAGCTGAATTTCTCGCTGCACTAAATCGTTGATATTCACCGGGTGCAAATCTTGCTTTTGCTCGTTTCGGCTTTTCATCATCAGAGTATCCATGATCTGATTGATTTTTGTGACAGCTTGAAAAATATACTTAGTATAATTAAACAGAGAGTCTTCTTGAATTTGTGTGGCTTTTGTTTCAATCAAATCGACGCTAGTCTGGATCACTTGCAGCGGACTTTTGAGGTTATGAACCATTCCCTGAGTCAAACGTCCGATGATGGCTGTTTTTTCCTGGTTTATTAATTGCTTGGTTTTTTGTTCAACAAGTCTTTCCAGGTTTTGGTTGAGGTGGGCAAGTTCGAGGTTTTTTTCTTCGAGTTTTTTTTGCAAGCTGCGGATTGTCAAGTGGGTTTGAATGCGGCTCAAAACTTCTTCGTGCTGGAAAGGCTTAGTGATGTAGTCAACGGCTCCTGTCTGAAAGCCTTTGACTTTATCAGGCGTATCCGAAAGGGCGCTCATGAATATGATGGGAATATCTTGCGTTGACGGGTCTGCTTTCAAACGTTGGCAAGTTTCAAAACCGTCAATTCCTGGCATCATGATATCCAAAAGAATCAAGTCTGGATGGATGTAGTCAATTTGCTCGATCGCACTTTCGCCGTCTAGAGCCACTAATACTTTAAATCCGTAATTCCTTAACAACTCGAAAAGTACGTCAAGATTTGTTTGGTTGTCATCGACAATTAGTATGATGCTTCTTTCGGAATTCTTATCGTTCATATTCAAGGGAAAAATTTAAATTTTTGATTTTTGAGTTGTCGGTTGTGAGTTTAAATCGGATTCAAGTGATTTTCTGCGGATCTCGAAACCCGGTTGCTTCGTAGATCCCTTTATTTGCAATCACTCTTTCTTTTAGGGGCGGGTAGGATGCCCACCCCACCAACATTTCAGTCTCTGTGGAACAGGCATCTTGCCTGTTGCTGACACAAGTGCAAGATGTGAGATTTAACTGGTTTTAAGTTGTCTGTTAGCTACCGTCAATTTTAAGACAAATGTTGCTTCAAAAAATCTCGAATTTGCTTGAGCTGAAATCCTTTAGTAAGTTGGCGCAGGTGATGAACGAAAGGCACTAATTTCGGATCAGAATTTTCTAGTTTAGCAGTTTCTTCTAGAATAGCTTCAATATCCCCTATTGCAGCAAATCTTAACAATGCCAACACTGACTCTGAGGCAGGAGAAACCATCGTTGAGTCAGTAGCAGCAATCTCAGAGGATGCTTTTGCAGTTTGAGCTTTCCGCTTTTTGGTTTGTGATCTTTCTTCGTAAACCCATTCTAGTCTCAAATGCAGGCGCAATAATTCTAAAAGCTCGTTAGTTTGAATCGGCTTGGTGAGAAAATTATTACAACCTGCAAGTATGCTCTCTTGCCTGCTAGTCTCGTAAACGTTAGCGGACAAAGCAAGGATAACCGGATCTTTTAATTCCGGCAACTGTCGCAGCCGCCTGGTAGCTTCCCAACCGTTCATTACGGGCATCAGCAAATCCATTAAAATTATATCCGGTCGAAATTCCTGTGCTTTGTGCAAGCAGTCTTCACCGTCTGTAGCTTCTGCAATTTCAAAGCCCAAACGAAAAAGCAGCCTGTGCAGCATGGCGCGATTTACTTCGTGATCATCCACGATTAGCACTTTCCGCTGCGGGCCGGTAAAACCGACAAGCCGCCTTTTTTCTTGCGTGGAGGGGAGTTCAGAACACTCGGCGATTGCGGGCAAGTCTAGATCCACCCAAAATATGCTGCCTTTGCCGGAGGTACTTTGGACGCGAATTTGGCTGCCCATCATGTTGACTAATTTTTGACTGATGGAAAGCCCCAGTCCGGTACCTTCGACGAAATTGTTACGATCGCCCACTTGATGAAAAGGCAAAAATATTTCTTCTAATTTATCCTGCCCGATGCCAATGCCAGTATCTTCGATTTGAAAGCGAATTTTAGCAACTGGTAATTGCTCTTTATTTGCTGCTGGGATTATCGCTTCGCGCGCTTCTTGTGTTGCCTGCGCGTCTAAATTCGCGGTCAAATTGATCGTTTGAGTGGCAATTTCCGCTGTCAAACTAGAATTTTCGCAGTTGGTTTGAGGATAATTATCGGGAAAATTTTCTGCATAACCGACTTTGAATGTAACGCTGCCGCTGTTCGTAAATTTAACGGCATTACTGAGCAAATTAATCAAAACTTGACGCAACCTTTTTTCGTCTGCCAAAATACCGTCTGGAAGCGCGGAAACCTGCTCGTAATTAAAGGCAATTACTTTTTGAGCCGATCGCATCTGGAACAAATCAACAATACTTTTAACAAAGCTGGGAAAATGCAGGTTTGCCGGTGAAAGTTCCATTTTACTAGCTTCGATTTTCGAGAGGTCTAAAACGTCATTAATCAGCGTCAGCAGGTGGTTGCCACACTGATGAACATTGTGGAGACTTTCCTGCTGATCCGCAGTTAAATTTTTATCCGGTTTGAGCAGTTGAATGTATCCTAAAATCCCGTTCAAAGGTGTCCGCAATTCGTGGCTCATGTTGGCGAGAAAGTCGCTTTTAGCGCGGTTGGCGGATTCGGCGGATTCTTTAGCTAATTGCAGGGCGGCTTCTGCAAGTTTGCGATCGGCAATTTCGGTTTGTGCTTGTTCAAATAGCATTGATTGCTGAATGGCGATCGCCAACTGCACCCCCAATTGCTTTAGGCACTCTCCCTCGAATTGCTGCCAGGGACGCGGGCCCGTGCAATGGTGGGCAATTAACAGCCCCCACAAGTTTTCGCCTTGCAAAATCGGCACTACCAAATTCGCTCTCACCTCCAGCCGAGTCAACAAAGTCAAGTGGCATTCGGCGATGCCGGCATTGTAAACATCTTCTATGGCTCTAATTCTACCGTCTTGGTAAAGAGGAACGTAGGCTGCCCCGAAACAGGGGTCATAAATTTCCATTCCTACAATTGGTAGGAAATTTTCGGCAACCGACTCGACAGCGATAAATCCGCTCCAATCCGGCTTGAATTGGTAAATAATAGTGCGATCTACTTGCAAAAAATGCCGCACTTCTTCGACACTTTTGGTAAGAATTTCTTCAAGATTGAGAGAAGATCTAATGCGTTCCAGCATGGCTACTGCCAACTGTTCACGCTTTAACTTTTGCCACAAAATTAGTTCTGATTCTTTGCGTTTTGTGATGTCGGTAATTACTCCTATTAAGCCGATGTAATTTCCATTAACATCTTGAATACTGTCGGCTCGCACCAGAGCAGTTACTGCTTCGTCGCTCTTAGTTTGCAGTGCAAGTTCGCCACACCAAGAGCGACCTTTGCGAAGGCTTTTATAAATTTGTTTGTAATTTTTATGCCGGACGTAAAGCGCTGCCATATCGCCAATATCATTGAGTTCTTCCACCGTGTAGCCGTAGCGCTGAATGAAGGCTTGATTGTGGTAAATAGATCGCCCTTTCAAGTCGGCGATCACGATCGCATCGCTGGTACTTTCGACGGCTTGAGTGACCTGCAGTAAAGCTAATTCTGCTGCTTTGCGATCGCTAATATCCGTCATCGAACCCACCATCCGCAGAGGGTTTCCGGCTTCGTCCCAGACTGCTTGAGCGCGGGCGAGTACCCACTTATAGCTGCCGTCTTTGCACTGCAAGCGGTATTCGGCGGCGTAATTCGGGATTTGGCGATCGAGATAACCTTGGATCGCTGCTTGCACTCGTGAGCGATCGTCTGGATGGATGCGATCGATCCATGCGCTGTTGCTGCTTTCCATTTCGCCGTCTGCGTAACCGATAATTTCTTGCCAGCGGGCCGATCGAAAAGCTTCATTTGTTTGAAGATTCAGATCCCAAATTCCGTCTTGATTGCCTTTGAGAACTAACTGCCAGCGTTCTTCACTTTTACGCAATTCTTCTTCGGCTTGTTTGCGCTGAATATGATCGCCCAACTGAGTCGCTACAGCCTTGACCAACTCTACTATACGCGGTTCCATAATCGAGCGGTCGCACTTGCAGAATACTAAAACTGCCAGCACCTTTGAGCTAGCGTGAATTGGCACTCCGAAACAACCTTTCAATCTGACTGATGCCGCCATTTGCGATCGGGCAAAAAGATGATTTTTGGCTAGAGAAATATCTTCAATCCATTCTACTTTTCGGCTTGACCAAATCCGTCCGGGTACTCCCACTCCGGCGGCGAATCTAATTTTTTTACTTTCACGGCCGAACATATCTAAATCGCGATCGCTAGCGTACCAAGTTTCGCTGTGTTCCAAAAAAGTACCGTTAGCAGCCGGTATCCAAGCTTCCGCAAAATTCCAGCCGATCGCATTGCACAGCAACCGCAGGATATCTGGGAGGGCGCTGTGAAAATCTGCAGACTGACTAATGGCTTGAGTTGCCGCCAGCAACAGCTTAATTTCATCTTCTGCTTGCTTGCTTTCAGTAATATCAGTTCCCGTACCGAGAATTTGTTTTAACTTACCCTCTGCTGTTTTAGCAAATACAGTATCTCGGCTGACAATCCAGCGCCAAGAACCATCCTTGTGCCTGACGCGGTATTCAATTTCAAATATATCCCCTTCGCTGCCCGTTTCGACTTGCTGTAAATAATCAGGCATTTTGATAGCATCTTCCGGGTGGATTAAACTTGACAGCATCCACGGCCCGATCGCCAAAATCTCCTCTACCTTATAGCCTAGAACGTTGTAAATAGAAGCATTTGCATAGATATTTTTTTGTTCTATTAAGTCACAAACATACAAAATATTAGGACTTGCCTCAGCAATTCGAGCACCGAACCGCTTGCTATCTTGTAACTCTGCTTCAGCTTTCTTTTTCGCAGCAATATCGCGAACAAGGCAAATTAATTCGCCGTCTGGCAGGGCTGTCAGCGAGATTTCTTGAGGGAATTGAGAGCCGTCGCGGCGGCAGCCTACAGCTTCAGTGCTGCAATAACCTTGGCGCGCTAAAGCCGGCATAATTTCCCCCTCAAACCTTGCAAGTTCTGCACCTACATAAAACATTTGCCAACTTTTGCCCAACATTTCTTCGAGGGAATTGTAACCATACATTTTGAGTTTAGCTGCGTTGGCATAAATCACCTCTCCGCTGGCATTGATAATACCGATGCCTTCGGAAGCCGCTTCCATTGCTGCGGCTTGTCGCTGGAGTTTTGACTCGAAACGTTTGCGGCGGGTGATGTCGCGGACGATCCCGATAATTTCGTTATCCGTGCAGAACACAATTCTCGCTTCAAAATCGCACATTACCTCATTAATTGGCAGTTGATATTCTACAACTTGAATCTCGCCGGTGTCGATCGCTTGTTGGTTGCCGGACAAGATTTTTTCAGCAAAAGCAGGCGGCAATATGTCTTGTGCTTTTTGGCCAATAAATATGTTTGCCGGTACTAGAGTCTGGAGGTCTTTTGCGGCTTTAAAGTCTACCAAAGTACCGTCGGCGCGACAGCGAAAAATCATGTCGGGTATCGCGTTTAAAAGAGCGCGGTTGGTGGCTTCGCTCTTGCGTAATTCAGCTTCAGCTTGTTTGTTCAATGTCACATCGCGGCCCCCTGCATAAATTAAACCTTCTTCGGCAAAGGGCGATGCCGTCCACGACAGCCATTTATAACTACCATCGCGGCAAATATAGCGGTTTTCTAAGTTAATAACGGGGTTGCCGTTTTTTAGTGTTTCTACTGCGGCTATAGTTATTGCTCGGTCTTCGGGATGCAAGAATTCTAGAAAAGGTTTGGCCAGAAGTTCGGCTCTGCTGTAACCTAATAGATTTGACCAAGCGGGGTTTAAGCGTTTGAAATAGCCGTCAAAACCTGAAATACAAAGTAAATCCAGCGATAGATTAAAAAAGCGATCGCGCTCTTGCTGGGTTTGTTTTAATTCAGTGATATCCATCACCAAACCGTCCCAAATTATATCGCCGTTGGCTTGTTTTTCCGGTTTCGACGCGCCTTGCAGCCATTTCACTCGCTCGGACACAACTTGCCGCCACTGGTGTTGCCAAGCTTGCTGGGTTGCCGCTGAGGTTGCGATCGATCGCTGCAAGTCTGGGATGTCGTCGGGATAAACCGTTGCAAAAGGCAAATCCGCATTTTCTTCGATTTCTTCCGGTCTTAAATTGTAGAGCTGCATACTGCCCGAAGAAACATAGGGAAAAAATGTTTTTCCATCAACAGATAGCCGAAATTGATAAATCATTCCCGGCACGTTGGCGGCCATTTTTTGAAATCGAGATTCGCTTTCCTGTAGCGCTATTTGCTGGCGCTTGTACTCTGTCACATCTCGCATTGTTCCGACCAACATTTTAGTACCGTCGGCTTTATTGAAAACTGTTTTTTTTGTAGATATAATGCGTTTTTTGCCTGCGGAATCTGTAAAAATTTCTTCTGTTTCTTGAGGCAGGCTTCTTTTGAAAACTTCCCGGTCTTGCTGTTCAAAAAAATCGGCTTGTGCTGCGGGTAAAAATTCGTATCCAGACTTCCCAATCAGTTCCGATCGCCCTTTGCCCATCAACTCGCAAAAAGCGTCGTTTAATACAACCCACCTGTGCTGCTCGTCTTTGACAAAAATTGGATCGGGAGTAGCATCGATCGTGTGATGCAAAAACTCTTTTGATGCTTTTAATTCATCTTCGTAGCGGTAGCGATCGCTCACGTCCAAAATTATTTTAATCATCCGGTCGATCGAACCGTCCCGACCGCGAATACAGCGCATCGAAACTCTCGTATAAACAATTTTTCCGTCTTTTTTGCGCCACCTTTTATCTAAAACATAGCCTTCACTTTTCCCAGCCAAAATTTTCTTTAACTGCTCTAAACTGGCCGGCAAATCTTCAGAAAAACTCCAATTTTCCCAATTTCCCTGCAGAAGTTCTTGGCGGTTGTATCCCAGCAAATCGCACAAAGCATCGTTAACTTCCAACCACTCGCATTTTCCGACTAAATCGGGGGAAATTGGAGGAGCAATAATCGCAATTCCGACGAGGGAATTTTCAACCACCGAGCGATATTTTTCTTCGCTTTTTTGCAAAGCTTCTTGGTTGTGCTGCCGCTCGACTGCGTAGCGGAGCGATCTAATTAACACTTCGCTGTCAATTTTTCGCTTGACTAGATAATCCTGAGCTCCGGCTTGAATTGACTGCACGGCAAGTTCTTCATCGTTGCGGGCAGTCAGTACGACAATCGGAGTATTTAGGCTGTATTCTTGTATTTTGACAATTGTACTTAAGTCTTGGCTGTCGGGCAGCGAAAGGTCTAGTAAAATCACATCAAAATGTTCACCGACCAAAAGTTCCTGCGCTTTGCTGAGACGGTCTGTACAACTTACTGATAGCCTTTGGGACTCAGCTCGGTTGACATTTGTTTCTAATAATAATTCTTCGATCAGCTCGGCTTCTGCTTGATTGTCTTCGACCAGAAGAACTTTAAAGCCGTTTCGCTTTGCGGGTGGGCTCAAAACTGATATCATATACCTTGTTTTTTGTCATAAGGCAGTCTAGCACACTATTATAGCATATAAAGAATTGTATAGCCACAAATCCCGCCGTTTCCACTTAAAAACTCTTTGGTTCAACAATTACAATGCACTCTATGCGACTGTGTTTTTGCTCTAAGTAGGTCAACGCAATCAGAGGAAAAATTTTTAGGGTTTTTAGAAGCTCGGTTTCAAGAGGAAACTAAGCTGCTGAGTATTTTTTTTGGCGATCGCCCCTGTGACCAGATTTTAGATTTTATACTTGAGATTTAGTCCACAGATGAATCGGGGAGGTTGAACTAGAATCTAAAATTTTGGGCGACTCACGACTCCTGTCGGAAAGTAAGTATCCGTTTTTGGGCGAGTTCAGCCGATCGCGCGATCGAACCCCACCCTTTGTTGTCCTTCAATTCCGCTAGCAACACCATCCAAGCGATATCCCCGCACCAATGAGCGCTCAACGCAAAAAAAGCGGTGGGAACTATCTTCGCTATTCATATTTTTACCAGTTCTTTTATGATACCTTACATAAACTCATTACTGCGATTTGTTTACTTTTTGCAATCAAAGAAAATATCTCCACAGGCCTTGCTATTTAGCCAAAAAGTGATAATCTTGAAATAGAGGCAATCGAAAACTCGGTTGATACAGCCTAGGAAAAAAATTGAGGATTTTTGTAACAAAATTACAATTCCCAAGAAACTGTCTTTTGTTTACTGTCCTTTGACAGAAATGAGCTGAAGTTGAGAGGAAAAAAGCAATGCTCGAAAAATTAGCAATTCAACAAAAACCAGTTGTACTTCCCAAAGAAAAAGCCTTAGTATTGTGGTTTGATGAAGTCGGCATCGCCGACATCCCATTAGTAGGCGGGAAAAATGCTTCTTTGGGGGAAATGATTCAACAGTTAACCCCAAAAGGAGTCAGCGTCCCCAACGGATTTGCAACTACAGCACACGCTTATCGCTACTTCATCGAGTCGGGGGGTTTAGAACCTAAATTGCGCGAAATTTTTGCCGATTTAGACGTAGAAGATCTGCAGAACCTGCGACAAAAAGGCAAGCAAGCGCGGGCACTGATTCTGGACACACCATTTCCGCGAGAACTACAAGCGGCGATCGCGGATGCTTACGAAAAATTGTGCGATCGCTACGGCGACAGTACAGACGTAGCAGTGCGTTCCTCCGCCACCGCCGAAGACTTACCAGACGCCAGTTTCGCCGGACAGCAAGAAACCTACCTCAACGTCCAAGCTTGCGCTGGCGTCCTCGAATGCTCTCACAAATGCTTTGCTTCCATATTCACCGATCGCGCGATTTCCTACCGCCAACAGCGAGGATTCGACCACTTTGAAGTTGCCCTATCAGTCGGCGTCCAAAAAATGGTGCGATCGGACTTAGCATCCTCCGGCGTCATGTTCAGCATCGACACCGAAACCGGATTCAAAAACGCCGTATTAGTAACCGCCGCCTACGGATTAGGCGAAAACGTCGTCCAAGGCACCGTCAACCCCGACGAATACTTCGTCTTTAAACCAACATTAAAACAAGGTTTTCGCCCGATTTTAGACAAACGCCTCGGCAGCAAAACACTCAAAATGGTGTACGATATCGGCGGTTCTAAATACACCAAAAACGTCTCCGTGATCGCAGCAGAAAAAAATAAATTTGCCATACAAGATGAGGAAATTCTGCAACTAGCAAAATGGGCCGTAGTCATCGAAGAACACTACTCTAAAGTGCGCGGGACTTATACCCCGATGGACATTGAGTGGGCAAAAGACGGCAATACGGGCGAATTGTTTATTGTCCAAGCACGACCAGAAACAGTACAATCTCAAAAGTCGGCTACAGTTTTGCGAAACTACAAATTGCAAGGTAGCAGTGCTGTTTTAGCAAAAGGACGCGCCGTTGGCGAATCAATCGGACAAGGAAAAGCCCGCGTGATTTTAGATGTACACAAAATCGCTGAATTTCAATCAGGAGAAGTTTTAGTTACCAACAAAACAGACCCGGATTGGGAACCGATTATGAAAAAAGCAAGTGCCATAGTGACCAATTCCGGCGGCCGCACTTGTCACGCCGCGATCATCGCCCGAGAAATGGGAATTCCCGCCATTGTCGGCACCGGCGACGCCACCCAAATCTTGAAAAACTATCAAGAAATCACTGTTTCTTGTTCCGAAGGAGACGAAGGCAAAGTTTATGCCGGTTTGCTTCCTTTTGAAATTCAAGAAACTGCGATCGAGAATTTACCCCGCACCCGCACTCAAATTTTAATGAATGTCGGGAACCCAGAAGAAGCCTTTGGTTTATCAGCAATTCCTTGCGACGGCGTAGGCTTAGCGCGGCTAGAATTTATCATTGCCAACCACATTAAAGCACACCCACTGGCACTGATTCACTTTGACGAATTGGTCGATGAATCAGTCAAGGAAGAAATTGCCGAACTCACAGCGCTTTACCAAAACAAACCCGATTTCTTCACCGACAAACTCGCCCACGGAATTGCCACAATTGCCGCCGCATTTTATCCAAATCCAGTCATCGTGCGGATGAGCGATTTCAAGAGCAACGAATATGCTAATCTTTTGGGAGGGCGGCAGTTTGAACCCAAGGAAGAAAACCCGATGATTGGGTGGCGCGGCGCCTCTCGCTATTACGACCCAAATTACCGCGAAGCTTACGCTTTGGAATGCAAAGCATTAAAGCGAGTTCGCGACGAAATGGGCTTGACAAATGTGATTCCGATGATTCCATTTTGTCGCACCCCGGATGAAGGGCGAAAAGTGTTGGCCGAGATGGCGAAACACGGTTTAGTTAAGGGCGAGAACGGCTTGCAGGTGTATGTGATGTGCGAATTGCCGAGCAATGTCATATTTGCTGATGAATTTGCCCAGGTTTTTGACGGATTCTCGATCGGCTCTAACGATTTAACTCAGCTAACATTAGGATTAGACCGGGATTCTGCTTTAGTCGCGCACATTTTTGACGAACGGAATGAAGCTGTCAAGCGCATGGTAGCAATTGCCATTAAAGCCGCCAAGAAGTACGATCGCAAGATTGGGATTTGCGGTCAAGCGCCCAGCGATTATCCTGAGTTTGCTCGTTTCTTAGTTGAGTTGGGAATTGATTCGATTAGTTTGAATCCCGATTCTGTTTTGAAGACTTTGTTAGATGTTGCTAAGGTGGAAGGCGCGGGTTCGTTGATGGATTTAGCGGGGGATATTGCTAAGGTTTAACCGTTTTGGTTTTTGAGAAAAACCAGGTTTCTTAAACAATAGCTGGCCCATGTTCTGACTTGCTTGTTTTTGAACCGATCCGGTTTCTCATATCTAGTCCTGTAAAATAACCGATTTCACGTTTGTAGTGATGAATCCAAGTCCTCTGATTTTTATCAGAACTTGCAGTCGTCACTACAAACCTATTTTATTGGTGGTAATTGACCTGACATAATATCACATCATATTTGCTCTTCTGGCTTTGTTGAACCCTGGCGCTGCGCTTTACCAAGAAAGTGTCGCCAACCGCGATCGCCTTCTTAGGAATAAGAATTAAATAACTTCCACAAGTTTGTGGGATGGGCGTCCCGCCCGTCCAAAAAGGACAGGCGGGACGCCCATCCCACAATAACAATTAAAATTGTAAGTTATTTAATTCGCCCTCCTCACTCCCCAGCCAACGGTTAACACAGGGGTGGCATAGTTTGAGATTTTATCGGGAACTTTTCTTATTTAAAACCGTCTTCTCGGGGAGGATTTTCTGTTGCCGATCGCCTAAATTAAAACAAATATTCTCCACATAAGCTCTGAAAATGTGTTAACCGCTCTCCTGATTATTTTCATAGGTTTAGCTCCCTCGCTGCTGTCTTTGTGGGTGATGCGCTCTGCCCAGAGCCAAGCCCGCGACAGAATTGCAGCGGCCAGACTTGCGGTAGCGAATAGACCTATGCGAACTCAACTACCAACTGCCGATCGCACTTACATACAAAGCCTCGGTTATTCGATCGGCGATATCACTTGCGAGTATAACGCCCGCTCAAATTACATTCGCTGCGCTGTCAATCCTTCTGGGCCCTGTCAAGATTGTCGGTACTACCAAGCCAGAACTCTTGACGTTCGGGAGCAAAAGATATAGCTTATATTGGTGCTTGTATCTACGCCTATTTGCGGATGTAATAATCAATGAGTTAATATGTACTTACGTGTAAGGATTATTGTTGAAGCTTGTTTTGGACGACCCACGCCCAAACTCAGCAGTTAAAACCTAATCGAGCATTATTGCTTGGTTACAGTTGCCATAACACGCGAATTGCGATCGGTGTTTTTCTAGTTGAGGACTTACGATCAGAAACGAAGTTTAGATGATAAATTTTGGTTGGGCGGCGAGAAATCTAGGCCTAAATTGGGTTTCTAGTCTCCTGGGCGTAACTCCTGCGGTTAAGAAAATTAGCCACCAAAAATCGTAATTAGCTGAGGAGCAAATCTCCAAATCAGTTTCTCCAAAACATCATGAAAAATTCTGCACGAAACATTGTCCCGAGCATTTATCTTAAACAGACACCAGCTCGAAGACTCTAAGTTGACAGTTTGAGAAGTTGCTTATGGGCGGCACTAATCTGTTTTTGCGATCGTAGCGAAACAGTCTCAAACCTAGATTGCTATCTCCAGACTCCAAGTCATGAATTTTTAAGACGCTTCGTCGATACAGGGTATGCCGATTTCAATTGAATCTCATTATGTTGCACCATTCTCAAGAATAGGCTTTCCGGCCTGTTCCACCACAAGTGAATTTTCTTATGGGCGGGGCAGGAGAACCCCCCCATAGAAGGGTTATTGAGAATGGTACAAGATCTCAGTTGAATAACACTTCGGGCACGGCCGCCATAATTATGTCACGGCTATAACTCCCTAATTAATGTCTGGTTGCTATTGTGAACAGGGCTGGCACACCAAAACCAAAGAAACCGAGTTGTTTACCGGGAGCGAAAGCTGCAAAGAAGTCTTTTCCTCCCTAAAACCAGGTTTATACGTCTAGAAATAGTGAATTTTCTCTGCAAATAAAGTGCATTAGACGATGTACAGAAAACCTCATCAAGTAAATTTTTGAGAACTCGTGTTCTTATCTACTGCGCGATGTCAGAGCTAGGCGTGTAACAGATACACTCGCTAACAGAAAAGAAAAAAGCCGAAGGCAAAATATCACCCGATAGAGAGATTACTGGGATTTAAACACCAAATCCTCAGTTCTTTTGCCGGCGATATTTGCAATGCTATCAAATGTCAATATAGCACTGCTTTGTCCTGAGTAAAATTCGCTTTTTGCTCTTGATCCAAGTCAAGCAGCAGAGCCTCTTACTCTGCAATTAAACCTTTTCAAGAGGTGATAATGATCATCTATAAGTAAGTACATCATCTACAATCCGTGAGACAATTTTACCATGCAAAGCATCTGCAACAAACCAATTTTTATCACTCCACAAATATGTGACTCCACCGCAAGGATTGCGGACGAAAAATCCCGAACAACAGCAACTTATCATCAGAAAAAACCAATAAAACAAGTAAAAACAGAGGAGTGTTTCCTGTCCCAGAAACTCCGTGGCGACAGGGGAATTGGGCATCCCCACAGAGAATTTTTGCGAGCAACCGAGTCTGTGGGCGCCCAGACTATAAAAAATGTACTGTTCCTCGATGCCAGAGTAGAGAACTGCGACAGCTTGGCAAGAGGAGCAACAGCCGATACAGAGGTATTTGTACTGGACTCGACGCGGGATGGAGTCGAGCAAATTACTAGAATTTTGGCTAATTACAGCGATTTAGACAGCCTTCAGATAGTTTCTCACGGTCGAGAAGCGGGGGTGCAGCTAGGGTCGATCGAACTCTGCAACGACAACTTAGAAACCTACAGCCATTTGTTACGGCAGTGGGGAAAAGCCCTCAGCGAGAGAGGAGATATCTTGTTATTCGGGTGCAGCGTCGCAGCGGGGGAAAGCGGCGAAGCCTTCGTGCGGCGGCTGAGCTTGATAGTCGATGCAGATATTGCAGCTTCCGACAACTTGACGGGGAGTGCGGCACTCGGCGGCGACTGGGAATTAAAATTTGCGATCGGGGAAATAAAGGCGAGTATCGCTATTGAAAAAGAAGTGCTCGAAGCCTACCCTTACGCCCTCGGCACATTAGTTAACGAAACTTTCAAAAACTCCACAGTTAGGGGGCCTTGGATTTACGGGGGAAACAACGGGGCACTGTTCGATCCCAGCAGCGGGGTTCCAGCAGCCAATCAACTTATCCCCGGCATTACCGGAGGCACAGTATCCGGCGTACTTCCGGCTTTGGGCGGTTCAAGTCCCGGCGATGGCGCTCTGCTATTAACTCCAGCAATAAACCTTCGGGAAGCCTTCGTCATCTACAACAACCCCATTCCTTCAACCGACGGTATCAGAGTCCAGTTTGATTTTTATTCTTACGGTTCAATACAGCAATTTGAGCCTCCGCAACCCTTTATTAGCCCTCAGCCAGGGGACGGGCTGGGTTTCTTCTTGATTGACGGCACTGTTAGCCCAACCAGGACAGGGGGTTATGGCGGTTCTCTGGCTTACGCTCCACGAACAAATATACCCGGTATTGAGGGAGGTTATTTAGGCATTGGGCTTGACGAGTTTGGCAATTTTTCAACATCCACAGAAGGGCGCTCTGGCCCTGAGCCACCTCCGATTCCCGGCTCCTCTATTGGTTCTTTCAGACCTGATTCAGTAACTATTAGAGGAAATCAAGCAAACGGTTATCAGTTTTTAACAAATGCGATCGTTCCCTTCGGCATCGATAACATTCCTACGAGCATTGACTTTAGTGGCCCTGTTGCCGGCAGCAGTTTTAATTTCAGCAATACGTTCACGAGCGATCGCAATTTAGCCAAAAGATCCGTTCAAATTACGTTGAATCCATCTAACGATCCGGTGAATCCCTCTCGCCTCACCGTTGCCTTCGATGAAAATTTCGACGACATCTACGAAACTACATTGATCGACATCCCCAACTTGACCACCGAAAACGGCCCAGTACCGCCAATTTTCAAATTTGGTTTTGGCAGCTCGACAGGAGGCGCCAACAACATACACGAACTTCAAAACGTAGTAGTTGAAACTATCAATCCTCCGAGTATCGCCGCTGAGGTTGCCACTATCAAGACAGGCCCGCAGTTCGTCAAGTCCGAAGGCAGCATTACCTACACGATTACTACAGTAAACAGGGGGCCAGCGCCTGCTACAAATGTTCTGATTCAAGACGAAATACCTTTAGAACTGCTGCTTCCGGGCGGATTGCCCCCGGTTCTCAATGCCTCCAACAACGGCACTTACGTGAACCAAACCAAGGCTGTCACCTGGCCGTTAATTCCGGTTCTCAATGCCGGCGAGACTGTGACTTACACCCTGACAATTGATTTGCCGCCCGGTTTAACCAGCGGTAGCAGTTTTGCCAACGTTGCATTCAGCACTAGCTCGACTTTCGACCCAGACCTCAGCAACAACAGCGGTGTACTCGCGCCAGGGCAAATCGAGGGGCCTGGTGTAGTGTCTACCACAGTTGTCGATACAGTCGCGGATTTAGTTACTACCAAAAGTGGCCCTGTGACTACCTCGGCCGGGTCAAGCGTCGCCTACATATTGACTACCACTAACATGGGGCCAGACCCCGCTGCCGATGTGACCATCACTGACAGCATTATTCCGGGTTTAACAGGAGTCAGCGTATCGGACGGCGGCACTTACGACCCAGTTTCGGGCATTGTCACCTTCCCAGCACTGACAGCGCTGGCAAATGCGGGTACTGCGACCCGCACCATCAGTTTTATTGCCCCAGCCACGCGTACCGCCATCAGCAACACGGCCCGGAGTAGCGCGGCGACTTTCGATCCGATCGCCACTAACAACAACGGCTCGACAACCAACAAAGACGGCACTCCCACTAACTCTACGGTTACGACCAGTATTGCGCCCAACGCGGATATTGTTACCACCAAAACCGGCTCTACGAGTGCTACGGCCGATAGCTCGGTCAGCTATACAATCGCCACAGTCAACTTAGGCCCGAGTCCTGCAGAAGCTGTAACCATCACTGACAGCATAGTTCCCGGGTTAACCGGAGTCACGGCATCTAACGGCGGCGTTTACGATCCAGTAACCGGCATTGTCACCTTCGCGCCCGTGGCAATTGCCAACGCGGAGACAGTCAGCCGGACGATCGGCTTCACAGTACCGCCCACCCTAACTTCCATCAGCAACACGGCAAGAAGTACCTCCATCACTCCCGACTCCACTCCGACCAACAACAACGGTACAAACCCCAACGCCACCGTCACCACCTTGATCGATGCTGTGGCCGATGTTGTCACCCAAAAAACGGCTCCGGCCAGCATCAACGCGGGCGACACGCTACTTTATACAATTACTACTACCAACAACGGGCCGAGTCCTGCGACCAACGTAGTCATCACCGACAGCCTGATTCCCGGCTTAACGGGAGTCAGCGTGTTTGATGGCGGAACCTATAATCCAGCCACAGGGACGATCGATTTTCCAGCGATCGCGACTTTAGCCAGCGGCAGCAGTGTCACCCACCGCCTGATTTTGGTACCGCCGCCTACCCTGACGAGCATCACCAACATTGTATTAAGTCGATCGGACACTCCAGACCCCGACTTAACAAACAACGACGGCTCGACAGTCGCAGTGCCCGGTGAGGCGGGGGGTCAAGTCATTACCTCGATCAATGCAGCCCGCGCCGACCTGGTTACGTCCAAGAGCGGTCTCACATCTGCTCCTGCTGGTAGTTCCGTAACTTATACTATAACTACCGCCAACAATGGGCCGAATGCTGCTGAAAACGTAGTGATTACAGACAGCATCATTCCCGGTTTAACGGGAGTCAGCGCATCCGATAACGGCACTTACGACCCCGTGACAGGGGTTGTCACCTTCCCAACAATTCCCAGTTTGACTAGCGGCAGCAATATCAACCGCGAGGTAACATTAGTCGTTCCAGCGACGGGCACCATTAGCAATACTTCCCAGAGTCGATCGACCACTTTTGACCCCCAACCCAGCAATAACAACGGTTCCGAGTCCAGAGCCACTGTCACCACCGCCATCAGCGCGCAGCCCACACCCAACAAACTTCCATCAGCCAACAGCAGCAACGCTGCGCTAGCGCCCAACAGCGTTGTCCAAATTAGCGGGCTCGGAGGCAGAGACTCAGACGGCACAGTGGTTACATTCACCATCAGCACCCTGCCACCGACAAATCAAGGCGTCCTGTTCTTGGGCGACCCCGCAACGGGGGGAGTCGCCCTCACGGCAGGTCAAACCCTGACAGCCGAGCAAATGACGCAGTTATTCTTCCAGTCGGCCGGCAATTTCACAGGAGCTAATTTTACCTACAGCAGCAAGGACAATCTCGGTGGCAGCAGTCCTGCCGCCACAGTTTCTCTGGTGTCGCTGGCGTTCAACTACCCGCCGGTACCCACAAACTTCAGCAAGACCCTGGCGCCAAACAGCACCGTCAACCTTACAGGGCTGACGGCCAAAGACCCCGACGACTCGATCGAATTCTTCACTATCAACACCCTGCCGGCGGCAAATCAAGGGGTGCTGTTCTTGGGCGACCCCAGCCAGGGAATCAGGGTCACGGCAGGCCAAAGACTGAGCACAACTCAAATCAGCCAGTTATTCTTCCAAGCAACCAGCGAATTCGCAGCCACCAACTTTACCTACAGCGCCACAGACCGCCGCGGCGCCCTTAGTCCAGCCCCGGCTACAGCCTCCCTGCTAGCACTATTACCTCCCACCGACCAGCCACCCGTCGCCAACAACTCCAGCGTCGCTTTGTTGCTGGAAACAACCGTGAACATCTCCGGACTCGGAGGAACCGACCCAGACGGGACGGTGGTTTCCTTTACCGTAAACACATTGCCACCAGCCACTGAAGGCACGCTGTTCTTGGGCGACCCCAGCCAGGGAGTGCGGGTCACAGCAGGTCAAACCCTTACAGCCGAGCAAATTACCCAGTTGTTCTTCCAGGCGTCCGGCAATTTCACAGGGGCAAACTTCACCTACAGCGCTACAGACAACCTCGGCGCCACCAGTGCGGCAGTCGCCACTGTCTCTCTCATTCCCCTTAAGGAATCGATACCGACGCCAACACCCGCGCCGATACCCGTGCCGACGCCCGCGCTGACGCCGACACCCGCCCCGATACCGAAACCTGTCCCAGAACCGGAACCGACACCTGTCCCAGAATCAACACCAACACCCACACCACCCGAACCAACACCCACACCACCCGAACCAACACCCACACCACCCGAACCAACACCCACACCCACACCACCAACACCCGCGCCAACACCCACACCACCAACACCCACACCACCAACACCCACACCACCAACACCCACACCAGCCCCGGAACCAGCGCCAGAACCAAGCCCTATCTTCAACCAAGTACCCGAACCGGATACCAGTTGTGGTTGCGACCCATTGCCCCAGCCCCCGAACATCACATTTATCCAACCCCAGCCTTCGCAAATACTCAACTTCGACTCCAACGCCGCACAACTCATCGACATCCAAAACACCAGCATCGGGACCGAGGGAAACGATTCCTTAACAGGAAACGAAACTAACCAACTGTTTCTCTCATTTCGCGGCGACGACACAGTTTTAGGTGAAGGTGGCAGCGATATCATCTTCTCCAACCAACAGCGAGACTTCATCGCAGCAGGTAGGGGCAACGACATCATTTACGCCGGCAAAGACAACGATGTAGTATTTGGTGGCAAAGACAATGATCGCATTTTTGGCGATCGCGGTTCTGACACATTGTACGGCGATCGCGCCTCCGACACCATCGTCGGCGACAACGGCAACAACATCGACTTGACCGACAACGACGGCGACCTGATTTTCGGCGGTGCTTCAGGCGACGCCATTGCTGGCACTCAAGGCAACGACACCGTTTACTCCGGCAAAGGCCCTGACAGCGCCTATGGTGGCATCGACAATGACCTGATTTGGGGTGACAAGGGCCCGGACACCCTTTCCGGCGACAAGGGAGACGACTCTGTATTCGGTGGCCTACTCAACTCTCTAGACAGTGACTCAGACGGCTTCGATTTGCTGTTTGGAGGCGATGGCAACGACTTACTTAACGGCCAAGAACAAGACGACACTTTACTCGGTGGCAATGGCTTCGATTTGCTGTTTGGAGGCAAAGGGGGCGATCGAATTTTCGGCGAAACTGACTCGGATACTCTCTACGGCAATCAAGGTTCCGACACTATAATCGGCGACTACGGCACTCAACCAGGCAGCACAATTGCCACCGATGAAGGTGATTTAATTTTCGGCAACGACATCGGCGATATCATCGGTGGCGGCAGCGGTAACGATAGCATTTTTGCCGGCAAAGGTCATGACTTAGTTTATGGTGGCAAAGATAGCGACCGGATTTGGGGCGAACTCGGTTCCGACACGATTGTCGGGGACGAGGGGGATGATTCGCTTTACGGTGGCTTGCAAAACCAGTTAGTCTCCGATGTTGATGGGCGCGATTTGCTATTTGGAGGAGATGGAAATGATTTTCTCAATGGTGGTGAGAGTTCCGATTCTCTCAGCGGCGGCAACGGCAGCGATACTGTTCGTGGTGGCAAGGATGATGATGTAGTACAGGGAGATGCGGGCAATGACTTGATCTACGGCGATGATGGCAGCGATATTTTGTGTGGTGATCAGGGGAATGATACCATTAGTGGCGATCGCGGGCAAAATGAGCGAGGCGCTGTGGGTGAAGACGGCCAGCAAGACTGTATTAACGGTGGCAGTGGCGATGACCTGTTATATGGCAATGAAGGCCAAGATACTCTCAATGGTGATGATGGTAATGACACTATTTACGGAGGGAAAGATAACGATATTCTCAATGGGGGTGCTGGGGATGACTGGCTGTTTGGTGATGGGGGAGATGATACTTTAATTGGAGGTACTGGGAATGATCACTTTGTGTTAAGCGCTAATAGCGGTATTGATACTGTGCTCAATTTTTCCGTAGGAACTGATAAGTTTGTCCTGGCTGGTGGCTTGAGTTTTGACTCGTTGCAAATTAACCCGACGGCGAATGGCGCACTGCTACAAGTTGCGGCGACGGGCGAGGTTTTGGCTCAGGTTTTTGGGGCTAATAATACTCTGACTGCTCTGGATTTTCTGAGTCTTGCTCGTTAAGACCAAAGCGCAATAAACAGCGTGTAAGGTTCCATTTACACAGCACCTTACCGCTGTTTGTTCAAAAAATCTAATCCTAAAAAAATAGCTGCGATGCTTCCTGCTACACAAATTTCTCGGTTTGCTATTTTCACCAAAACTTCGGCAACGGGGACTAAAACTACTTCAATATCTTCTGTAATATCTAATTGTATTTTGGTGGCAAGCTTGACATTTTTAGCAAAGTATAGGTAGATAGAATTGGTGTCTTTTACAGGGTTATCATATAAGGTTGCTAGTTCCAAAATTTCTTCAGCAACATATCCCGTTTCTTCGGCAAGTTCTCTGGCAGCAGCAGATTTGCCGCTTTCTTCAGCAGGATTGAAAGTTCCTGCCGGCAGTTCCAGCAAAATCTCGCCGACTCCGTGCCTGTATTGGCGCACAAATACAAGTTCTTGCTGCTCTGTCGCGGCAAATACTAGGGCGATATTGGGTCGGACATGAACAAAAAAGTCGTCGATAATTTGTCCGCTTGGCAATTCTATTTCATCTTGTCTGACCAGACACCACTTGTTGTTAAGAACGAAGCGCGATCGCAATAATTTCCATTTAGTTAAATTTTTCATATCGCAATAATGTTAAACTTTCAGCGTCATCCGAAGGCAAAATTTTCCCATCCATAATTTATTTCAGATCAAAAATTTCAGCCAGCCACCATGCCATACAAAAAATTACTCCCAAGATTTTGGGAAGACTTACAAAAATTGACTGTTAATTCTCTACCAGCGGGATTGTTTGCGGAGTCACTGAGTCTGAGTCTAGCAGTCGTCGTCGCAGTTGCGACAGTGCCGGCAACACTGGAACCAGCAAATGCTTCTACAGTCACAAGTTGGAAATTCGATCCGGCGACAAATCAGCTAGAAATTACTCTTCCAGAGGGAACAACCCCCACATATTCTCTACTCAACCCGTCTCAGATTGCTGTGGATTTGCCCAATACTGAGATCGGAGTAGATGCAACTCAGCTATACCCACAAGGCAGAGTGCGTTCTGTGGGGGTGAGTCAACTTCAACCGGGAACGGCGAGAATTCTGGTCAATTTGGCTCCTGGAGTCGGTTTCAGCGCAGGGCAAGTTCAATTCCAAAGAAGCGGGGTAGAAAATCGCTGGGTGTTGCGTCCTTTGCTGGAACCGAGTCGAATTATGGAAACTCCTGAAACTCAACCCCAGCCTGCCATACAAGTACCGCAAAACCAGCCACCGACAGATTCCAACTCAACTGGTGTCCCAAAGGTCGATCGACCTGAACCTCCTACTTCCCCGAATCCCGCTACAAGTTTTTCGCCGCGGTCAACTTCAAATGACCAAATCCGGCCGCTAAGAGTGCCTTTAGTCAATGTTTGCCTTGACGAACGCCGTGGGGTACAAGCTGCTGCTGTACACCGCCTAGCCCCTCAAATAACGGCTGCTGCTGCACCCCAACAGCGGACGCTTACTTTTGGTGAACCACTTCCTCGCGGCCGCTCAAATGCTCCTTTGCAGGCTGCGGCTGGGGCGAATGTCTTGTTGCCGGCGGGCACGGAGCTCAGTTTGTTATACCCCGGTGCTCAGGCTTTGCGGCTGCAAGCGAAGCCCAGTCGAGAGGAAGTGTTGCTGCTGCAAGGGGGAATTCTCGACAGTCGCGGTAATACGATCGTACCTGCTAATACGCCGGTCATCGGTCGATTTGAAACAACGAACCTCGGCAGTCGATTTGTAGTGGAAGCTATTAGTCTGAACGGCCGCAATATCCCTCTCTCCGCTCGCTCCCAAGCCGTGGGAGGCCGACGATCTCAGCCTTCCGATCGCAGTTTGTTGCGAAATACTGGTATTGGTGGCTTAACTTTGTTCTTGCTGAGCGGCTTTTCTGGTATCGGTTTGTTGGCTGGAGCGGCCGCAGGTGTTGCTACAACTTACGTCGCTGCTCCTCAACCTGCTACGATTCAACCCGGTCAAATTTTGCAAGTTCAGTTAACCGAAGATTTCCCGCAGTTCGGTTTGTGAATTAAATAATTTGCCTAAGCCTGTGGGATGGGCGTCTCGCCCGTCGTCTATAAGGGACGGGCGAGACGCCCTTCCCACAAGAAAATGACGCATTACAGGTTATTTAATTCTCATTATTAGAGCAATTTTCCATTCTATGAAATAAAGTAAGGACTTAGGCCAAGCCTAAGTCCTACCCTCTATCTGTAATTGACTCAACTGAAAACCGCTATATCGGGGATTTAGAAATTTTGACCTTCCGTGGTTGGAGCTATCGAACCCGGTTGGTTGAGGAACAGGTTTTTAGCGCCGTCGTTTTGGTAGATACAGTTAATTTCGGGTTGAGCTTCCAGGGGGCCGGTGAACCCAAAAGTGTTCATGCGATTTTTGCAATCGCGCACTTGGTCTTGGCTGATGAGTTTTCTTTGTTCCAGAATTGCCCAGTTATTGGTTCGCAAAACGCATCCGGGGCGCATACTCGGCTGCGAGATGTAGACGTTGAAGGGGTTGAGGGTGACGTAGAGGCGCATATCTGTCACCATCGCGCTTGCTCCAAACTGCACGCAAAGTTCTGGGTTCGGGGCACTGCGATCAATAAATTCACGCGAGGCTACGTTCTCAGGGCTAATTGTAGCTGTGGAGCTAAAGGCAATGCCAATCCCAATTCCCAGAATAAAGACGGCTGTTAAAATCCCTAGGGTGGCGGAATTGAGGAAAGAGGGTTTACCGGACTGAGGTTGACGCCGCGACTGTCCGCCAAATGAGCCGGAGTCTTCATCTCCCCGGGATGGGTCGCCGCTGAATCTGTCGTCGTTGTAGGATTTAGGTTTGCGTTTCATATAAGGTTCCCTCAGTTCTGGAGACTCAACAGGTAGTAGTTTGTTATTTTTAACCGATCTCGCCTTTCTAATATTATGGCGCTAGGAAGGTGGTTGCGGAGGGCCCTGGACACCCCCTGTGGGTTTGGTGTTGGGTTCACAACTCGCGATCGACCAAGGGGCTGCCTTGTCTGAATTTTCAGATTTCAATAAAATAGCTGAAAGTGACATACTCTTGCACAGCGGAGGAATCCGGGTCAAGATTGTTGACAAATTTTAACACTTTACAAGTCAGGAGGTATAGATTAGTGTCTGTCGAAATTATTCAAAAGCCTTCCACAGTCCGCAAGCTTGCACCGCGCTACCGCGTTCTGCTGCACAATGATGATTTCAATCCTATGGAGTACGTGGTGCAGACTTTGATGGCGACGGTACCAAGTCTGACTCAGCCACAAGCGGTAAATGTGATGATGGAAGCCCATACTAACGGGATGGGATTGGTGATTGTTTGCGCTCTCGAACACGCTGAGTTTTACGCTGAAACGCTCAATAATCACGGATTGAGCAGCAGCATCGAACCTGACGATTAGAACCTGACGGTACTGCAACGGATTCGCCCAGCCGGTTTCAGACTCCTACCGTCAACTCTCATACCAAAAAGCCAAGGGTTAGGCCCTTGGCTTTTTGGTATATTTAATCCGGTAGATATGGAAATTTGAAGAGCATAGGTTGTTCGGGACGGCCGGAAGTGGTTCGGAGCTAGGTGAGCTCTCGCGCCAATTTCAACTCTCCAATCTCAAATCTTTATCCTAGGAAATTAATAACGTCCTCCTCCGCCGCCTCCTCCGCTGCGACCAAATTTGCCTGGGCCGCCACCGCCCCGGTTGCCGCCGCCCCGGCCGCCTTCATCTTCACGGGGCTTAGCTTTGTTAACTTTGAGATCGCGACCCATCCACTCTGCTCCGTCGAGAGCAGCAATCGCTGCATCTTCTTCTGCATCTGTGGACATTTCTACAAAACCAAAGCCGCGGGGGCGACTGGTTTCTCTGTCGGTAGGTAGATGTACTCGCTTAACGGTTCCGTATTCGGCGAAGACGGTGGTGATGTCTTCTTGGGTAACTTGGTAGGATAAGTTACCGACGTATATCGACATGAGGAATAACTCCAAAATTTAGACAGTGCAAAGATTTCAGTTTCGGAGAGTTCCCTGCCGATACAGAAGGGCAAGTTTTTAGACAATTCTGTAGCAATGAACAAAGCCTGCAACCGAATCTGATACACATGGGATTTTAACACAGAATAGCGTCTTTTGAATAGGTTTCAGCAGTTAACTAAGTCTTCTAATTAAACCTAAAACTTTTAGGGTATTCAGAAACCTGGTTTCTCGGTGTGCTGTTTTGCCTGCAGTGGAAGCACAGAAAGTTGTGGCGCCCTCTCACCGCAGGAAAGATACGTCTACCTTGCCAAAGTTGGTACTCAAAGCTAGGTTTACGTTTTCCAGGGCTTTGACTAACCACACCACGCCTTCTCGGGTACTGAGTTCGTAGTGACCGAACAAAATTGCCAGCCGCTTTTCTAGGTAGGGCTTGACTTTGCCGCAAATTAGTACGATTTTTAGCAGCAAACCTGTGGTTTGGGTGGGCCCGAGGTTTGAGATCAGGTCGATGAAGACAAAGTGGTTGGGCCGCACAGGACTCTCTACTACTAAAAAATTCAATAACTGGCTGCAAGTTCTGATCATTAAAAATTCATTGAATTTCTGATCATCGCTGTGGGGCAGGGTATTTTGTAGTTGCTTATACAATTTTTCGTTAAAGAGACGTTTGCCGTAGCGCTCATCGGTGACAGAAGAAATCAGGTATTCGTACAAGTCGTCTTTAAAAGAGCGGTAGGACTGATGTGTGCTGGCGTTCGCCGTGAAGCGGCCCGCTAGCTGTCTGTAGGTATCGGCTCCTTCTACTTTTCCGACAAATTGCTTGAGGGCAAAAAACAGTTCGGGGTCGCTCAACAGCGTTGGGTTTTTTATAGGTTGTATAAATCTTCCAAAGGAAATTGAGGTTTCTCGACGCGCTGTTTGGGCTTTTCTCACTTGGTGAGCGACATATTGTGAGAGGTTGATCTCAAATTGCTGCTGCTTTTGGGCTTGGATTTTTTTAATGATTTTTTGCTGTTCGTAGGTGCTGTCGTCGCTGAGGAGGCAGTGTTTGTAGAGGTAAGGGTAGCGGGGAATTAAGGTTCCGAGGGCAAGGGTAGCAGGGGTTTTGCTGTTGCTGCTATCTTCATTGCTGTGAGTTATGACTTTCGCTAAGCGCTTGAGGGTGAGGTACTGTTCGCTTTCGGTAAATTGATTTACTAATTTGGGGATGGAATGAGTCGCCCGCGATCGATTGTATCCAAATAATATTTTGGGCGCTTCTTCAAACAGAGCGATCAATTCAGGGATGGCTGCTTGCTTGCTGGGGTAAGTTTGCCAGCGGTTGATCAGGATGTGGCAGCAGCGGTTGAGGATGTATTTGAATTCTTGTTCAGCGTGTTCTGAGCGTGCTATTTTTTCGAGTGCGTCGGCGATCGAGCGATCGGGATATCCGGTACCCTGGACAAACAAAGTGCGAAAGCGGCTGATGAGTTCGGCCGGCTGCTCTCGTTGTACCAACTCCAGCCAGTGCTTGTAAAGTAGCTGTTCTTCTTCGTGGCTTTGTCTGTTGTAGTCGTTCACTGTGGATTAACCCTCCGAGGCTGGGGCAGGAGCTTTCAGCGTTATTATCTTGATGAATTGGCAAATGAATCGCAATAATTGAGTCAACCGAGCTTCTCGCCGGCTGAGACTTATGGGTAGAAGCTGTCAGCAGCTTAAGCCGATCGATATTTTTTGCTTAGTTAAACTATTTATCAACACCAGCATGACATGAATTGTTGGTAATTAGCAAGGCCTTAAATCACCATCGACTTTATAAAGTATTGGTAAAGATTGTGGGTAGGTAGGGGATAATTTCTTGGTGGGCGGACGATTTAGTATTAGGATGATCAAGGTCAATCCTGATCCGCAGCCCGCTGTTAGTTGAATTTGAGGTTGGGCGAGGTAGAATTAGCTGTGAAAATAATTATTTGAAATGTGAGTGCTGGTTATGGTTTGTCGCGTAAGTATCCCCCAACTTGCTGAAATTTTAACTGTACCTTTGCCTGCTGTGTCTCAGGGCGTTTTGACAGCTTTAGGGACAGGTATTGCCACAGATACGCGCACTCTTGAGGGGGGTGAAGTATTTTTGGCGCTGCGGGGAGACAATTTTGACGGCCATCAATTTGTGGCAAAAGCTCGGGATTTGGGGGCGATAGCAGCGATTGTCGATCGAGATTGGCAAGAGGAATTGCCTAATTTTCCGCTATTGCGCGTTGACGATACTTTAAAAGCTTATCAGTCGATCGCCCGTTGGTGGCGCGACCAATTCAGTATACCTATAGTTGCTGTTACTGGGTCTGTAGGTAAAACTACTGTTAAAGAGTTAATTTCGGCAGTTTTGTCAACGAGGGGAAATGTTCTTAAAACTCAATATAACTACAACAATGAAATTGGCGTACCAAAAACTCTGTTGGAGCTTTCACCGACCCACAATTATGCTGTAATTGAAATGGGAATGCGCGGGAGTGGCGAAATTGCGCTGCTGTCGCAAATTGCGCGTCCTACTATTGCGGTAATTACTAATGTAGGAACGGCACATATCGGACGCTTGGGATCGGAAGATGCGATCGCCCAAGCTAAGTGCGAACTTTTAGCCGAAATGCCTGCTGAGAGTATTGCTATTCTCAATCACGATCATCATAGATTAATGGCAAGTGCGGCGAAAGTTTGGCAGGGAAAAACTTTAACTTACGGGTTAGAAGGTGGGGATTTGTGCGGGGAATTACTAAATAATGATACAATACTTCTAGATGGTATGGAGTTGCCACTGCCATTACCGGGGCGTCACAATGCTGTAAATTATTTGGCGGCTTTGGCGGTAGGAAAAGTGTTAGGTATTGATTGGGAAGTTTTAAAGCAAGGTTTGTCTGTGCAGTTACCGGATGGACGGGCGCGCCGCTACGATTTGCCGCAGGATATTGTGATTCTGGATGAGACTTACAATGCTGGTTTGGAGTCGATGTTGGCGGCGCTGAGACTGTTAGCAGATACTCCAGGAAAGCGCCGGATTGCGGTGTTGGGAACGATGAAGGAATTGGGCGACAGGGCGATCGAATTTCACCGACAAGTGGGAACGACGGCGCGAGAGTTGAATCTGGATGCTTTGTTTGTTTTTGCTGATTTTGAGGAAGCGGCGGCGATGGCTGCAGGTGCGGCAGGTGTGCCTTTTGTAGAGGTAGAAGATATTGCGAGGGAGAATTCGCGCGAAGATTTAGCAAGGCATTTAATGGAGTTTGTCACACCGGGCGATCGTATTTTATTTAAAGCTTCTCATTCGGTGGAGTTGAATCGAGTTGTGGAGAAGTTTCGCGCTGATTTGGCTGGCGAATAAATTGTAATGTGGTTCGTAGTGAGGACTTCAGTCCGCATCCGACGAGAGAAGACTGAAGTCCTGACTACAAAACTATGTTTTAGATGATATGATTTACTTTAAAAGTGCGATGGCTACGCCCCGGCTTGCGCCTACGAACTCTTCACCCAAGTAGTGCTATGACCGCTAAAACTCTCAGTCCGCCCGAACAAATAGTCGAGCTATCGAATATCAGTTGGCAAACTTACGAAACTTTGCTTGCCGAAATCGGCGATCGGCCAATTAGACTGAGATACAATCGCGGCAATTTGAAAATTATGGTGCCTTCTCCAGAACATGAAATTTACAAAAGAGTAATGGGTCGATTTGTTGAAACATTAGCAGAAGAATTAGAGGTAAGAATTGAACCTCTTGGTTCTACTACATTCAAACGTCCTGAACTCATTGGTGTAGAACCAGACAAATGTTTTTACATCCAGAATATTAGTGCAGTTAAAGGCAAAAAACGACTCGATATGAATCAAGATCCGCCACCGGATTTAGTGGTGGAAATTGATATTACCAGCAGATCCGACAGTACATTGCAGGTTTATGCCGATCTGGGAGTGCCGGAAGTTTGGATTTATAATGGTTCGCGGCTCAAAATTAACAGATTGGAAGATGGAGGGTATGTGGAGTGCGATCGTAGTTTAGCATTTCCGAGTGTGGCTATTTTAGAGATTGTCAGTTTTCTGGAACAGGCGGAAACAATGGATTATTTGGAATTAGTTAAATCATTTCGGAATTGGGTAAAGGGACAAATTAGTTAAAACCTAAATAATCTTAACTTTGAATAAAGTTATTCCCCAGAGCGCTATAATCGCTGAAGGGGAATATCTGGAGAAATCTCAATTATTGAAAGTTTGCCCATTTCAACTACTGTATTTCCGAGAAGTGTATTTTGCATCGCCTCAAACTTAGATTCTTCCTTGGCAATTCGTTCGTAGTGCAAAATAACGTGATAACACTTTTCAATTGGCTCTCCAGAATCCGAAAGTTCCACCGCATCCCAATCTATATGATTTTGAGACTCTTCGGCCCTCTGGCGGTAACGAGTGGCTAAATGTTCTAGGGCGATCGCGATCGCGTGTTCTTTTGTTTGTCCGTAAAAATTAGATTGCTCGTCGGGACGATCGCTCAGAGATGACGAAATCTGACAAAGATACTGCCCGTTTGATTGAGCGCAAACGTCGATCGCAATTGTACCAGCAGTGCGATCGGGCTTGATTTCAGTCATCTCAACCTCCTTGGAAAATAGACTTTGCGATTACGACGCGAGCGCGAACAATGACATCAAGGCGTTGACATACTCACGAGCCTAAAAGTGCGGTAATTGTTGACGCTCGATTCGGATAACTTTTCGATTGTTCCCTCTATATTATACTAAAGTTAGGGGAGTAATTGTGAAGTAAGGGCGATCGATTATTAATCGAATATTAGCAAAAATTAGAGCGATCCTCTACGAGGGCTTCGCTAACGCGCAAATCGATCGCCCGTTCAATCCCCTGACTGAATTTGACTCCTCACCCACTCCCGGAACAACCGCAGCAAAGCCTTTTCTTTTGTAGTCTTTTTCAGTTCCAAAAACCGCAGCATTTCAGACTTCAACAGAAAAGGAAAGGTTGGAGAAACCTCGGACTCTGCGTATTCATTGCCTTCTAACTGATAGATGATTAAACGTTTCCCATCGTAGCGCCAAACTTCAGGTACGCCCAAACTTGCGTAAAGTTCTAGACGATCGATCGAACTGCTGGTAATGTCAATTTCAATAGCTAAATCTGGTGGTGGATCTTCATTGAGATCGATTTGTTCTTTATTCCAGACAAGATCTTCATTCTGAATGTAGTAACATTTATCAGGTTCTAACCCTCGTTCCAAATCTTGGCGCTTGCAGGTTAGTGAACCCAGGCTGCAAATGTCAACATTTAATTCATCAGTTAGAACTTCAACAAAATTTCCTAATAGTTCTCCAGACTTTTCGTGGGGTGCTGATGGAGTCATAATTTCTAAATTTCCGCGATCGTAAGTCAGGCGAATTCCTCTCTGTTGGGCTAACTCGTTCAGCAGGGATTCGTAAGTTTTCCAGCTAATGTTTTTTAGCAGAATTCCGCTAGTTTGACTCTGGATTAGGGTGGCTGTCATGGCTGCCTACCTGGGTTGTAGATTATTAATTGTATTTTAGCAAATATTATATTTGACTTATTGCATAAATCTGCGATCGATCGCGAAACCGCCGATTAACGCAAATCAACGCAGATAATTTTAACAATCGCGGACGCACCAAGATCGAAGAAACCGGGTTTTTTCACTAAATCCTTCGCTGCAGCGATGAGATCAGGGAAAAAACCCGGTTTCTGGCTACCTTTTCAGGCAGTGCGAGGTATTAACCGCTTGTTAAAAACTAGAAAAATCTAGTTTTTAACATAGGTGATTGAGTGCGACGAATCGATTCGATCGCACTTAATACACTACTTCGCAGCTTGACGCTCTTTTGCCGCCTTAATCACTTCTTCAGCGATGTTGCTCGGACAAGGAGCATAGTGCGAGAAGGACATGGAAAACTGGCCGCGCCCAGATGTCATAGTACGCAAGTCGCTAATGTAACCAAACATTTCGCTCAA
>Ga0209490_10000623_pt1 | contig 35456 bp, 29 predicted proteins | sample MAT06_FD_187209 | JGI IMG/M metagenome (GOLD analysis project Ga0209490, IMG submission 187209) | Freshwater microbial communities from Lake Fryxell liftoff mats and glacier meltwater in Antarctica - MAT-06 (SPAdes) (version 2) | ecosystem: Environmental > Aquatic > Freshwater > Ice > Liftoff...
AGCAAGGGCTTTTCTTTGGTAGTAGTTGGAAACCCGAATCACGCGATGAAGATATTGGAATTCATAGGTCGAACTATTACTTTGCTGCATCGTGTAGATTCGAGAATCCCGCAGCGCATTAACATCAAGACACTTCCAATGCGCAATGCGGGATTATTTGATGGTGTATATTCATACATCAAGAATAAAAATGGAGAAAGTGCTGGATATCAACGGGGGTTAGCGCTGCAATAGATATCCAATGCGGAATCTGGGTTTAAGCCCAAGCTAGAAAGGTCTACTTAAATTTTTCGAATTTTTCAGCCTTAGTGCTTCGCTTATTTTTGCCACTCAATAATAAACTCATGCCACACGTTTCAGATAAAGCGCACAGGATGCCCTCATCCCCTATTCGCAAATTGGTGCCTTACGCCGAAGCCGCCAAAAAAGCCGGTCGTATAGTATATCATTTGAATATCGGTCAGCCTGATATCGAAACACCGCAAGTTGTTCGCGACAAGATTGCAAACATGGATCTACGTGTCTTGGAATACAGCAATAGTGAGGGTATTGCGAGCTATCGAAAGGGTTTGGCAGGATACTACGAAAGCAAAGGAATTGGCGTGAAAGCAGATAACATCATGATCACAACAGGTGGCAGCGAAGCCCTTGTTTTTGCTTTCATGACTTGTTTTAATGAAGGTGATGAATTGATCATTCCTGAACCGTTTTATGCCAATTACAATGGTTTTGCCACGATGGCCGGCATCAATGTAGTTCCGGTGATGACAAAAATAGAAGACGCTTTTGCCCTGGCTTCTGTAGAGGAATTTGAAAAACTCATTACCCCAAAAACGAAAGGAATTCTTATTTGCAATCCGGGTAATCCAACCGGCAGGGTATATAGCAAAGGGGAATTAATGCAACTTCGTGACATCGTTGCTAAACACGATTTGTATCTTATTGTAGACGAGGTGTACAGAGAGTTTGCATACGATGGTGAAGTTCCATACAGTGTGATGAACCTTGAAGGCATCGAAGATCAGGCAATAATGATCGACAGTGTGAGCAAGAGATACAGCATGTGCGGCGCAAGAATTGGAGCGCTTATTACTAGAAACCGCCTCGTGATGTCGGCGGCAATGAAATTTGCTCAAGCAAGACTCAGCCCTCCTACATTAGGTCAGATTGCCTCAGAAGCGGCATTGGAAACTCCGGCCGAATATTTTACTGGAGTAGTAGAAGAATATGTTCAACGTAGAAATATTTTAGTGGACGGACTTAATGATATCCCGGGAGTAATTTGCCCCAAACCAAACGGTGCATTCTACTGCATAGCACAACTTCCCATTGAAGACAGCGATCACTTTTGTCAGTGGATGCTCGAACACTTCGAATACAAAAATCAAACTGTAATGATGGCCCCTGCCACTGGTTTTTATTCTAAACCAGAACTCGGAAAAAAGCAAGTGAGGTTGGCTTATGTGCTCAATCAAGACTCTTTGAAAAATGCTATCGAATGTTTGAAGAAAGCGCTGGAAGTCTATACCGGAAATTAAACCCAGAATCCGTATTGGGATTCGCTATGAATTGCTAATACCGTTTATCCCGCATTACGCATTAGGGCAATTTTTGTAGAATGCGTGCGGGATTCTCAAATCTAAGCGATAGAATACTGCATTCATCGGCAAAATTAGGGTGCAATTTTTCTATCGCTTGATTTGGGTTTATGTATCCGTAATCTCGGCTCAGCCGAGACAACAGCTACTATAACGGCATTTACCACTTCGTGAATGTGAGATGCTGCAGCGCATTGCCCAAAAAAAACTTCCAATGCGCAATGCAGCATGGACTATTTATTGTGCAGAATTGGTATTATCACGAATCACGCGATGGAGATATCGGAATTCATAGATCGAACTATTAATATGCTCCATCGTGTAGATTCGAGAATCCCGCAGCGCATTAACCTAAAGACACTTCCAATGCGCAATGCGGGTTTATTTGATGGTGTATATTCATACATCAAGAATAAAAATCGAGAAAGTGCTTGATATCAACGGGGGTTAGCGCCGCAATAGATTTCCAATGCGGATTCTGGGTTAAAGTAGAATATCTCTCAAGATAAAACGCCCGCAAATTCCGATGAGTTTGCGGGCATTTATTCACCAACTAACTTAACCAAAAAACTCCTTGCGGGATATACAGGTTTCAGCAGTACGCTAAGTATATATTCCAAACAACTTATGCTGGATTTGGTTCATTCTCGGGATCGAGTCACCTAAAAATCATCAGTATTACTGCTTATCCCGCACTGCGCATTGTAAGCATCTTGAGGTTAATGCGCCACGGGATTCACGAATCTACACGATGGAACAACGTATTAGTTCGACCTAGGAATTCCGATATCTCAATCGCGCGATTCGGGTTTATGTAGCTGTTATAGACCAATTCCGTTTCACTTCATTGGTCTATAACAGCTACTATGACGGCATTTACCACTTCATGCAAGATCCTACAGCGCATTGCCCAAAAAAAACTTCCAATGTGCAATGGAGCATAAACTATTTAATATGCAGAATTGGTATAAAATTGTTTTCGGATAAAATTTGAGCAAATTTATTTTTCGGAAAATTGACGTAGATCAAGAACTTTTTTTCTGCTTCATGAGCATCGATTTGCGAATCCGACTCAATGCCTCGGGCGTAATACCCAGAAAAGATGCAATATGCTGCTGCGCCACACGCAATTCTAACGTTGGGTACTTTTCGATGAGTTTAGTATATCGATCTTCAGCGGTGAAAGTCATTTCTTCCATCACCCTATTCTGTGATGCGATGAATGCATTTTGAACAAGAAGTCTGAAATATCTCTCAAAAGCAGGAGCTTTCATGAAAATGCTCTCCTGTTTTTCAAAATCAAGAACAAACAATTCACATTCCTCCAATGCTTCAATAGAGTAGAAGGCCGGATCTCCTGTGAAAAAACTCCGCAGATCTGAAACCCACCAATCTTCGAAACTAATGCTCAGCACATGATCTACTGCTTTGGAATCGGTGTAAAAAGTTCTCAAACATCCTTTATTGACAAAACCTGCAAGTCTTTGAGAGTCTCCGGCTTCGCTAAACAACTCTCTCTTTTTAAGTTGTTTTACTTTAATCAATGAACTAAAAAACTCGAATTCACTATCAGTTACATCTATTCGAGTTGAAATGTGAATACGTAGACGGCTGAAATCGCTCATGTTCTTCTTTCTTGATTATGTTGTCGAGGCAATGTTAGTCAAAACTAAAATTATCTCAGCATTCTTCACATTAATTTAGCCCCATGATCGTTGATGTGGTAATTCCGGCTTATAATGAGGAGCAAAGCGTGGGTTTAGTGGTGAAAGATATCCTTGGCCAAAGGGTGCGAAATGTAGTTGTTGTGAATAACAATTCTCGTGATCAAACAGCGCAAGTAGCTGCCAATGCTGGAGCCATTGTCCTAAATCAAAGTATTCAGGGTTATGGAGCGGCTTGCCTAATGGGTATTGAGCACATTAATGGATTGAACATTCCTCCTGATGTTGTTTTGTTCATGGATGCAGACCACAGCGATTTTGCAGAGGAAATCCCCCAAGTATTAAAGCCTATTCTGGATGGTAATTTTGATCTGGTGATTGGAAGCAGGGCATTGGGCAATCGTGAGAAGGGGAGTATGACGATGCCTCAAATATTTGGAAATTGGCTGGCAACTACACTTATTCGATTGATTTACAGATATAGATTCACTGATCTCGGTCCTTTTCGCGCAATTCTCCGAACAAAATTAAATGAATTGGGAATGGTGGACCAGAACTACGGATGGACAGTGGAAATGCAGATAAAAGCATTGAAAAAGAAACTGCGTTGCACTGAGGTTCCCGTAAATTATCGACAGCGCATTGGGGTAAGTAAAGTTTCGGGAACCGTGAAAGGTACTATTTTAGCGGGCCATAAGATTCTTACTACCATTTTCAAATATTCCCTTTAAACCTTGGCTATAGCACTTATCACTCTTTACGCCGCTTGCCTGCTGTTCATTTTCTTTTACAGCCTCGTGCAATTGAGCTTAGCAATTAAATACTTAAAAAATCGTCACCAAGACGCTCCACTGCCGTTTATAAAGGATGAGGATTTGCCGGTGGTTACGGTTCAACTTCCTGTATACAACGAGCTATATGTAGTGGAGCGGCTCATAGAAGCTGTGTGCAAATTCGACTACCCTAAGGATAAACTTGAGATTCAAGTACTCGATGACAGTACTGATGAATCATTCGATGTAGCCGCGAAAAAAATTGCCGAAATGAAGGCCCTCGGTCACGATATTCATCACATCAAAAGGCCTGTAAGAAAGGGTTTTAAAGCTGGTGCACTTGCATACGGTCTAGAGATTTGCCGCGGGGAATTCACAGCCATTTTTGATGCTGACTTTGTCCCAGCTCCGGATTTTTTGCGCAGAACAATTCCTCATTTTTCAGTGTCCGACAAAATTGGAGTGGTACAAACTAGATGGGAACACCTCAACGAAGATTATTCGATTATCACGAAACTACAGGCTTTCGGCTTGGATGCCCACTTTACAGTAGAACAAAAAGGAAGAAATTCATCCGGTCACTTTATTAATTTTAATGGTACCGCAGGTATTTGGAGAAAGAAAACAATAGAGGATGCCGGTGGCTGGCAAAGTGATACCATTACTGAAGACTTGGATCTGAGTTATCGGGCACAACTAAAGGGTTGGAAGTTTGTGTATTTGCAAGAAATTGGAAGCCCGTCGGAATTGCCTGCCGAGATGAATGCCCTAAAGGCTCAACAATTTCGGTGGACTAAAGGGGCAGCCGAGTGTACAAAAAAGAATCTGGGTAAAGTTCTCCGTCATAGGGGACTTGGCTTCGGACGTAAAGTGCACGCTACTTTCCATCTGATGAATAGCTTTTTGTTCCTTTGCATATTGGGGACCTCGATATTAAGTGTGCCCATGTTGATTATCAAAAACAGTTATCCTGAATATGCCATCGCTTTCAATGTGGCTTCGTTTTTTCTTTTAAGCTTTCTGATATTGGCATTTTTCTATTGGTTGTCAAGACCACAGGAGCCAGGCAAGTCGAAATTCCTTCAGTTTTTAAAGGACTTCCCTATGTTTCTATCCGTGAGCATGGGGCTTTCATTGCACAATAGTATTGCTGTATTGGAAGGATATGCAGGTAAAAAATCTGCATTTGTCCGCACTCCAAAATTTGCAATCAGTGGGTTGAAGGGAACTTTTTCAGACAATAAATACAGGGCCTCTAAAATTTCTCCGCTCACTATCGGAGAAGGAATGTTGATGCTTTATTTTCTCTTCGCTCTGCTTTGGGGAATCTTCCGCTTAGGCGATTGGGGAATGGTTCCTTTCCATATAATGCTTACCATAGGTTATGGATTTATATTCTTCTACTCAATCAAGCACGCAAAAGATTAGGAGATTAGATTAATGTTTTACTCATTCTGCTTATAAATGAGTCCAACCCATTTTATCCCGCATGGCGCATTGGAAGTATTTTGAGAGTAATGCGCTGCGGGATCTTCCATGCATGAAGTGGTAAATGACATTCGAGTAGCTGTTATAGGCCAATGGAGTGAAACGCATTTGGGCCATTACATAAATCCAAACGGTATTATTCCTCTTCATTTTTCTGATACAAATAGGGAAGGACTTTTAGAGATCGAGATATACGATTTTTTTCGTCTCGAAGAATTCTTCATCAAACCACGATTTTAATTCGTAGACCTGTGCTTGCTTTTTAAATGGCTTGAGTTCCTCACTTAAATCTCCGCCCTTCAAGCAAATCAATCCATTGGGAATGGCATTGTTGTTTTTCGCACTCATCAATTGTCTCGACCATTGAACAAGTTGTGGCAGATCTGCTACGGCTCTTGTCAATACAAAATCAAATTTGGCTTTTACCGATTCAGCTCGGCCATTTACAGCTGTCAGATTTTGAAGACCGAGAGCCTTCGATATCTCTTCTACTACTTTGATCTTTTTTGCTATGCTATCCGCGGCAGTAAAATGTACCTCAGGATAGTAAATGGCCAATGGGATAGCTGGAAAACCTCCCCCGGTTCCCAAGTCCATTACCTTACTTCCGTCTTTAAATCCGGTGAACTTCACAATAGACAGGCTGTGCAGCACATGACGTTCATAAAAGTGATCCATGTCTTTGCGTGAAATGACATTGATCTTCGAATTCCAATCTTCATATAAGGCGGCCAGTTCTATGAATTTGGATAGCTTTTCGTCATCCAATTTCGGAAAGTATTTTTGAATGACAGAAATAGACATTCTATTATCTAATTATTGATGTATCAATGAAAATCAGATCGGTTGTTGAAAACGAATATTCCAGCGAATTTCAACTTCTTCGGTAATGTCTTCAAGTAAATTGTAAAGACTGAGTGTGGTTACTCCGCCATTCACAACTTCGGCTGGACTTGAGGATGATATAATGTGAAGGTATTCTGTCCATGAAGAAGTACTTGCAGTTTGGGATGTAGCAAAGGAACTCCACGTTGTGCCATCTGGCTCTGTGAACGAAAACGTACACAATTCTCCATCATCACCAGATACATAGGGGTATGCTTCGGAGAAATAGCTTATAAATGAAGCAGCGCTATCATCGTTCCATTCAGAAACAGGAACTATACAGGTAGGCAAACTAAATGATACAGATCCTTGATTGGTAGTAAGTGGGTCGAAATTCCAATTGAAGGCTGTGGATGCATATAAAAACACATCGTCCGCGTTCTCGAAGGCCCAACTTGAAAATTGGAAACCATATCCATTTTCTCCAAATTCGAAGTGGTGCTCCACATCTTGCAATGTGAAATCAATGGTGTAAACAGTCGGAGAGTAGTTGTTGTTAGAGCCGGAGGGATTTCCATCAGTATTTTCCTCTTTTTTACATGAAAAAAAGGAGAGAAGGAGGAATAGTGCGATTAAATATTTCACGCGGTTGCTAGTTTAAAGGGGTTTAAGACAGCGTGAATTTTCCATTGGATGAAATGGAAAGGACTCAACGCCTAGTAATTGTCCTTGGTATGCTTCATCATTTGGAAGAGAAACTCGCGAGCTCTAAACAATTGTGCTTTTACAGTACCGAGCGGAAGATCCAATTGCTCAGCTATTTCCTCGTAGGCGAGTTCTTCGAAATATCTCAATTCAACCAATTTGCGATATCGAGGTTTCAACTTGTCTACTATCTCGCGCATTTTTTTGATCCTTTCGTCCTTTTCCATCGCTTCGGCCGGATCAATCACAGCATCTTTCACATTGATCTCAATCGTATCACCGTCATCTGTTTGAAATCCTTGATCAATACTGATGGCTTTGATCTTTTTCTTGCGGATGTAGTCGATACAATTGTTCGATGCGATTTTGAATAACCATGTCGAAAATGCAAACTGGGGAGTGTATTGCCCCAATCTCAGGAAAGCTTTCCCAAAAGCCTCAATGGTGAGATCCTCGGCATCGTCCTTGTTGTTCACCATCTTGAGCAACATGTAGTAAATCGGCTCGCGATAGCGCTCCATGAGTTCTGCATAGGCCTTTTGGTCCTGCTTATGCAGAGCCTTTTGTACGAGGTTGTAATCGTACTGACCTTTATCCGAAAGATGTTCTATCAGTTCCATTTCTGGGGTCTTCTCACCAAGTTAGAGAAATATAATCCTACGTTCAAAAACAACAAATGCAACTCCAGAATAGGTGCTAGCCATACTAGGTCTTTTCCTTGTGCAAGGTTCTTCGAACTGCCGTGCAAAATAGCTATTTGAAGAACATAACGCACGAAAAGCATGCTACTTACTAACAACATACCTGTTTGGAATCCTACACACAAACCAAAAGAAGTAAGCATGAGCACGTAACTGAATGGCCAAATAGCCAATAAACTCTTGTGCAAACTTTTATATCTGGGAGAGGTGGTAAGGTGTCTCTTTTTTTGCGCAAACCATGTTGTCCATGTTTTTTTTGGCTCCGATTCGGTTTGTGATTCTGGATCGAAAACAATCTCTGTGTTTCTAGAATCCGCTACCTCATTGATAAACAAATCATCATCTCCGCTGGAAAGATTGTAGTGCCTCTTAAATCCACCCACCTTAAAGAACAGATCTCTGGTGTAGCAAAGGTTCCGGCCTATACCCATATAAGGTTTGCCGGCTTTGGCCAGACCCATGTAGCTCAGTCCTATCATTAATGTGTCGAATCGAATGATTCTATTGAGCCAGCCCGGATACTGGAGATATGGTGAAAAGCCGATTACAATTTCTGTATCCTCTTGAAGCGGTCGAACCATATCGCGTATCCAATTTCTTGATGCGGGTACACAATCCGCATCAGTAAGCAACAAGATCTTGTTTTTTGCAGCTTTGATACCTAAGGTTAGTGCGAATTTTTTACCCTGAAGATTTTGCTTTTCTTCATCTAAGGTTACAATTCTTAGATTGGGAAAATGAACGTGAAATGCAGTTAAAATGGCCTCGGTATCATCCCAACTGCTATCATTCACTACGATCACTTCAAAATTCGGATAATCCTGATCCATAATGGCCGGGATATTTTCACGAAGGTTTTTCTCCTCATTGCGAGCGCAAACAATCACCGATACAGGCTCCCATTCAGTGGGATCGGAAATTGTTTTTATGGGCTTCATTGCGATGGAACGAAAAAACTGAAGTAAATAGATGATTTGGGTCAGCCATGCGGCAACGAATACGGCTACGGTTGCCGACAACCATGTTTCCCATTGTAGAATTTGCTGCATGTAATAAGGCGGGTCAAGAAAGGGTCAAAAGTATTGTCAGACCGAGGCTTTAAAAGAAGAAAATGCCTTTTTATCTAGCTCATTTATTCACATACTATTTTTGAAACTATGTGGGCCGAAGGTGTCTACAAAATGTGCTTTTTTTAGGGTAATTCACTCGATATTAACTCATTCATTGAATTTCTGAACTTTGCCCATAGTCATAAATCTCTCATTTTTAATCGAGAATAAGTAATATCCATCCGAAAGTTCGGACAGGTTAAGGTTGTTCATACCGGGGATTATTCTTTTCGTCTGAACCAATGAACCCATCAAATCAAAAACGTTTAGTTCAGATGCTATCTGACCGTGATAATCGATGGAAACGGGACCTGTTGTGGGATTCGGAAATACTTTCAAATTTCCTTGCGACCTCTCAAAAGTGCTAGTGGAAATACAAAGGTCTTCTGTTGCCTGCCATTGGAACTCACCTCCGAAAGCAAGTTGATTGCCATATTCGTCCAGGACTTCATAGCTACCATCACCAAATGTGCAGCAAATACCGTCGCCGTATTCATCATTTATCACAAAGGTGTAGCAGCCTGGCAATAGGCACATTGAATAGGAAAAGCTATTATTTTCATCCATAGCGGCATAAGAACCTGATGCATACACCAAAGTAGTGTCGCTCCAAATTTCCCAACTGGTTTCTTCGGGCCACATATCCGTTGTAATGTTCACAGTGAGCTCCGTTCCTTCGTTTGGTAAACCCAAGAATTCGACAACCAGCATATCGTTCATTGGATTCAAATCTTCACCGTAGTTTGGATTCAAGACATTCACCTGAATAACGTTTATCCCAGATTGTACTTGATATGCACCAAGATTGATGGAGGTTTCTTCACTAGGGTTCAATATGCCATTCCACTCTGTAAACCAACTCGCTTCGTTGTTGTAGGCGCATTCAATGGATGCAAAAGTGATTGTTGTGCTACCGGCATTAACCAAAACCGCAAAAAGTTCGATTTCGGAGGAACATTCTTGCGCATTAAAACCGGTAATAGAGAGTATTCCAACGTCCAATTGAGTCGTCAAAGGTTTCGCCATCAATGTGGAAACCATCAAAACGTAAAACGCCAAAAGGACCAATATAGCTTTTGAGAATTTTTCCATGCAGTGTATCTAACAAATACTGTACATCCTTTCCCCCAAATACACTACCCATTTCGATCATTTTGATGTCGAATTCTATCAGATATAGCGAGAAATGAGTGAAAACAGAGTTGTTTTTGACAAAAAAGTGGTTTTACAGCTCCAAATAGAAGGTTACTTGATGACTATGCATTTCGTGAAGGCATGAACCTTTTAATAGATAAAAGAGCCTTCTCCTTTTTTTGAAACGACTAGTACCTATAGTCGATCGGTTTTTCCGAATCATTGTTCACGATAAAAATGGCTTGTTTGCCCCTACTATATTTTACGGGTTCTAGATTGAAATACAGCTTCTCTGTAATCAATGCCCTACACATGTCGCCTTTATTGTCGTGCTCGAGATAGAGGTTCATTTTGGGAGGCAGGGATTTCATCCAAACATTGTTGCTTAATAATTTCCAGCCGTGTGCCTCACATCCTCCTCCGTATTCTACTTCTAGTATGAGGGTATCTCCGCTAGAAGAGCTCGAAATAAGATTAAATGCATCTGTTTCTCCCGGCCATTGATATTCTGGTTCGATAATAATTTCTCTCATTCTAATTTCTTCAATCGTCTCCATGGCATCGGATGATCCTATTATGTCCTTTTTCTTTTTACACTGAATGAAGGTCATGCTGATAACTCCCAGTGCTATGATTATTCCGATTGATTTCATACTCTATTTGTTGATTGCAAAAGTAAGTGATAAGAACTGTGCCAATTTTGATCCCGATACTGTGGGAATTATCGTTTTCAACGTGTAATACGCGTCTAGGTTTCTCAGTCAACTTTCGAAAGCACTAGCCGAATTTCTCTTTTTTCATGGTTTCCAACGCAAACATCTCGTCTCGCAATCGTGCAGCTTCCATAAACTCCGTGTTTTGCGCAGCTTTTTCCATGTTCTTCTTTGTAGTGTCTATTGTTTTTTGTAGTTGTTCCAAATTCATCATTTGCACCACAGGATCTGCCGCTAAAGTGGGTTTTTCGGGCTCAACATAGTAGTTGCCTTTTCGTCGATCGTCTATTAATCCACTTTGCTCAAGTATGGTGTCTCTTCTCTTTACAATTTGAGTAGGGGTAATGCCATTTTCTTCGTTGTATTTAAGCTGTCTTTCTCTTCTTCGCTCCGTTTCATCGATGGTCTGTTGCATGCTCTTTGTAATTTTATCGGCATACATAACTACCCTTCCATTGATATTTCGGGCAGCACGTCCTGCTGTCTGGGTCAAAGAGCGATGACTTCTCAAAAACCCTTCCTTGTCGGCATCCATTATTGCCACTAGTGAAACCTCAGGTAAATCGAGTCCCTCTCTCAACAAGTTAACTCCGACCAGAACATCGAACTTTCCTTCCCGAAGTCCGCGAAGTATCTCAATACGGGCTAAGGTGTCCACTTCACTGTGAATATACTGACATTTAATATTAATGTTTTCGAGGTATTTACTCAACTCTTCCGCCATTCTTTTTGTCAGAGTGGTTACCAGTATTCTTTCATCTCTGGCTATTGTTACTTGTATCTCTGCTATGAGATCATCCACCTGATTTAATGACGGTCGTACTTGAATAGGTGGGTCCAACAAACCTGTTGGCCTTACCAATTGCTCTACTACTACTCCTTGAGATTTGTTGAGCTCATAATCCGCAGGTGTAGCACTTACATATATAACTTGATGTTGAATGGCTTCCCATTCTTGAAAAGTGAGCGGTCTGTTGTCCATCGCCGCGGCAAGCCTAAAACCATAGTCTACGAGATTTACTTTTCTAGATCGATCTCCACCATACATAGCACCAACTTGCGATACTGTTACATGGCTTTCGTCAATGATCATTAAAAAGTCTTCCGGGAAATAGTCGAGCAAACAGAAAGGTCGTTGGCCGATATTCCGCCTATCGAAGTAGCGAGAGTAATTTTCGATGCCACTGCAATATCCTAATTCTTTCATCATCTCAAGGTCATAACTCGTGCGTTCTTCGAGACGTTTGGCCTCCAAATGTTTGCCTTGCTTTTTAAAGGCTTCCACTTGCACTACCATGTCCTGCTGTATTTCCCACATAGCTTGATGCATTGTATCTCTGCTGGTCACAAACAGATTTGCAGGATAAATACTTATTTCTTGAAAGGGCATTATTTTTTTCCCCGAAACAGGATTAATTGTTTCAATGCTTTCAATCTCATCTCCAAAAAAAGTCACTCTCACTGCATGATCCGCGTAAGCTAAAAAGATGTCCACAGTATCTCCTTTCACCCTAAACATTCCTCTTTCGAAGTCAGCTTGTGCCCTACTATAGAGGCTTTCAACTAGTTTATACAGAAAAGACTGTCTACTTATTTTTTGGCCAGACTTAATGCGGATAACACTTTTGTGAAATTCCACAGGATTACCAATACCATATATACATGAGATACTGGCTACTACAATCACATCTCTACGTCCACTGAGTAAAGAACTCGTAGCACTTAGTCTAAGCTTTTCAATTTCATCATTGATACTCAAATCTTTTTCGATGTATGTGCCGGACACGGGAAGAAAGGCTTCAGGCTGATAATAGTCATAATATGAAACAAAGTATTCAACTAAATTCTCGGGAAAGAACTGCTTGAACTCTGAATAGAGCTGTGCCGCCAAAGTTTTATTGTGACTTAGAATCAATGCTGGACGTTGAGTTTCAGCTAAAACATTCGCAATCGTATATGTTTTACCCGAGCCTGTTACTCCAAGGAGTACTTGATATTGATCACCTCTTTCTATACCCTGAACCAATTGCTTGATGGCATCCGGTTGATCTCCTGAGGGTGTAAAAGTGCTGGTTAGTTTAAGTTCCATTGTGCAAAGATGGGAAAATACTCATCTGAAAATTCTTTGTTCCGTTTTACTAAATGAGATTCCTTTTTTTCGTACCTTTATAGGGTGTTCTGTTTGGAAGGTCTTAGCTTTCCTAAAGTAGGCGGTTTCTAAATTGAAGGATGATAATCGAGTAATATTTTGTCTAGTTTTATGAATAACCGTATTTTAAACACGATCATTTTGGTGTTTATTTCAACAACTTTTCAAGGTCAAATTGATCCAAATCTATCCGATCAACTGCAGCAGATTCTCAATCAGCGAGTCCTTTGGAATGGCGATCATGGTGTATCGGCAACTGTAATAATGCCGGATGGATCGGTCTGGAACGGCTATGCCGGAGTGGGTGCGGACGATGTACAGGTTACCGACAGTATGGTATTTCATGGCGCTAGTACAATGAAAATGAACATCGCTGTTTTGATGGTTCTTTTGGATGAAGAAGGTATAATAGATCTAGATGAATCTTGGGATACTTATGTAGATCTCGATGTAGAATTCAGTCAGGAAATCACAATTCGCCAATTGATAGGCAACAGGAGCGGCATTGCGGATTATCTTGAAATAAGCGGAAGCGGCGATTATGTCACAAACGACTTTAATCACCAATTTACTCCGCAGGAAATTCTTGAAGATGTTGTAAGCGATGTTGCGGATTTCGAACCGGGTACAGATTTTTGGTATTCGACCAGCAATTTTGTTTTGGCAGCGTACATAGTAAGTCAAGTTACTGGCAATGCAGTAGAACAAGAATTGAGAACCAGAATTTGGGAACCATTGGGAATGACTCACACTTATTTTGGAGGCTTTGAGGATTATTTGGAACCAAGGTCAGGAGTGTGGTGGAATTTCGGAAGTGGTGTAAACGACTACAGTTTGGTGTCAGAAACATCGATGCTGAGTTATGGTAGTGGCGGTGCCAATATGATTTCTACCCCCAGCGATCTTGCGAAATTTGTTAGAGCCGTAGTTGGGGGTACTTTTCTATCTGAAAATGCATTCAATCAACTGGTTCAATTTAGTCCTGATAGCTATGATGATTGGAGCGCAGGATATGGACTCGGGCTTCACAATGCTTATGCTTGGGGCGAGAATTCTGTGCTAGGTCACGATGGTTATTTTACCAACATGACAGATATGTTTCATAGCCTCGATAATGGTTTCACTTTAGTAACCATGACGAATACTCAAACAGGGTGGTTCGCTATTTTTAATGATATGTATGAAGAGATTTCTACGTTCATAGAATTAAATGTGGCGGATAGCGGTATGGAATATCAGATGAAAGTATTTCCCAATCCATGTTCGGAAATTCTGTATGTAATGAGTAAAAACCCTATTGAATCCAATGCTACTATCTCAATCATTGACAGCAATGGAAAACAAGTTTTTGTTAAAAATAATTCCTTTGCAGGGTCAATGGTTTCAATAGATGTTGGCGATTTTCAAAGTGGTAGCTACACACTTATTTACACAAATGAAAATGGGGATCTAGCAAGTCAAAGATGGTTGAAGACAGGAGAGTAAGATCAATTGTATTGAATTCTTTTCGACTCTATGCTCATGCCGAGAAAGATGCTCGTTTCAGAGAACGGAAGGTCTCCGATTCGGAAGAACTATGAACCTAAAATGGCTTGAGACAATTAGTGAACTCATTCCGCTTATAGATCATTCACTTTTTTAAAAACGATTCTGAACCACCACCAAACTACTCTCTCGTTCACCATTTTCCAAAGTGCACTCCACGATATACGAACCAGCAGCCAGTCCGAGAATATGCACTTCAACATTGCGTGCATTTACTTTTTGTGTATGCATCACTTTTCCCGTCATATCCAGCATGCGTATGGATTCTATAATGCTTGAAGATGCAATGTTGAAGCGTTCGTTTTGAACAGGGTTTGGAGATATTTTGATAGCAGGAGTCGATGTGGGTAAGATTTCTTCCAGACTGATTCCACCCAGACAATCCACCCATTCCAAATCTCCACAAGGATCAGTTTTGAACATCCAGTTGCGTTGTTCTTGAATTTCACCTATTTCATCAACTTTCACATAAGAAATTCCAGTAACTACAAAACCACCATCATGGGCAAGTACCATGTCTGTATTATGACTGTTTGGAATTCCGATTGGCGGTTGGTATGTTTTGAACCATTCCAAATTACCCAAACTGTCCGTTTTTAATATTCCACTCGGATTTACATTTTCGGGGTCCGGTGGAAATGGAAAGTATACGATACAGATGGCATAACCACCGTCGTCCGAAACTACAATTTCCTGAAAGTTATATCCCCCTCCCCCTCCCTCAAATTCAGGAACGCTGTATTCTTAATCCCAAATGATCTGCCATGTAATGGGATTAAAACTCATTAAATGAGGTTTCGATATTTTCTGAACACTATTCTCATATTCATAACAATAATTGTAAGCAACTAAAAGTGTAGAGTCATTTACAAGATTAAAATTAATCTCCGAATCAATTCAATCATCCGGATTGCCAAGCACTAATTCTTCAAGGATATCACCTTGTAAATTCATTTTGGCAATGTAACCATCGTATTCATTGTAGAACAGGGCACCGCACATCAGCAATTTATCATCGTTGAGTTTTAAGAATCGATCCGGATGATAATGATAATCATCGCTCATCCACCGAATAGTGTCGCTGAGCAATTCGCCCTGTTCATTAAGCAAGGTAAGGCCGTAGCCGTGGGTCCCATTTAAAAAACTCCCTTCAATAAGATAAACCTCAGTTAGTAATAATAGGCTGTCAGGTGCATAAAGCAATGTAGAAACAGGTGCTCGCTGCAAATCAGGATTACCAATAAAACCTCAGTCGCGTGTCCATAACGTATCAAAGTCAGAGGTAAGTCGGCACAAATAGGGGTAATACAGTTCATATCCGGAATCATATTGAGGTGTATTCGACGAAATAAAACCGCCGTCCGGCATTGGTAGGAATATATCCATACCTGTTACTCCAAAATAAATAGAATTACTTGCCATTTCAATGGAATTTACCTCTACTCAGGCAGCGTTCACAGTTCTACGCACCCATCCATAGTGTCCATTTATCCAACTAGTTCCCAATGATTGATATGTGCTATCAGTCCTGAATAAATGGAGATGAAAATCAAAGCCTCACCGAGAAGAGGATACACGTTATTCCAATAGGTATATTGTCCTTGCCCTATTTGGGGCAAGGTCAATATAATTAGAAGGAGAATATAGCGCATTGTATATTATTGTTTTATATGCCTCGGCGGTTCCATATACCAAAAATGGGATATTGTAAATAGGGAACAACGGACAATTGCTCATTTGTAGAAAAATCTACTACATGAGACTTACAGAATTCCTAGATTCCTCTCCAAATGAAACAAGTTGCAAGCAAGCCTTTAACCCAGAATCCGCATTGGAAATCTATTGCAGCGCTAACCCCCTTTGATTTGAGAATCCCGCACGCATTCTACAATAATTGCCCTAATGCATAATGCGGGATAAACAGTATTAGCACTTCATAACGAATCCCAATGCGGATTCTGGGTTAATGAACAATCTCGAATTCAAACAGACGGCAATCCAAGATACAACGGCTGTGATATGTTCTTCAAGAAACACATCGCCAAAGTTTTAAAGCCGTCAGAAGCGGGAAAGTTCCTTCCCATTGTTCACATTCATATCAGTAATATCAAAAGGAAAATTTTGGATACCCACCATTGTGTTAGCCCAAAGTACCTGCACAACTATCTGAATGAATTTTGCTACAAACAGAACCGACTTCCTTCTGGAATCAATATCTTCGATCGCTTGCTAATAGCCTCATTTCCAGAATGGAGCAAACAGTTGGCGCATCCATCCGAATAGGCATAAAAATGTATTTGGTGCAACTGAGTTAAAAGCCTCTGCCAAGACAGTAATGGATAAAAGAGATACAGATGAGTGGTCCAATCTGAAAGAGTTGATTGATTATGTGAATCAGTCAGGTCTTGCACTTTCCGCTATTCTCGCTAAACAATCTGAGGAGGATTGGGTAGCGAGCATTACTACCAAGGAGTTTGGATCGAAGACGAAAGCTGAAGCCTTTGGCAGAATAGTTTCTCATACTGCATATCACGCCGGTCAGATGGCCTTGGTATTGAAGCATGGCAAATGATACCAATGTTATTTAATCAATGGTCCATCCTGAATTTCGCATTTGAAGGCTGTTTTAGGTAATGCGCTGGAGGACCTTGCATGTATGAAGCGCTAAATACCGTTGTGATATGCTCAGTGTAGTGAAACGAAATTGGACTATTACATAAATCCAAACGGAGTAATAACAAGTCTTGGAATAGAATAATAGGAACCTCTCAAAATGAATTTGTTCGAAGTATCTTCGAATGCACTTATGCCATCTGATGGGATTAATTTTAAAATTAGGAAATGAAAAATCAAAACATACAAACTGAAATAGACGCAAGTTACCTCTACGGTAAACTAGCGGACAATGAAACAGATGGCGCTATTGCCAACGTCTTTAGGCAAATGAGCGATATAGAAAGAAGTCATGCAGAAGTGTTTGCCAAAAAGGAAAACTTGAATTTGGAGAATTTGATGAAACCCTCATGGAGGGCGAAAACCCTCAATACAATCGGTAGAGTATTTGGGTACGACTATGTTTTGGGCGTATTGATGGATACCGAAAAAAGTATTTCCAGCGCTGTAATAGCCACCAAAAAACGAAACAAAGTAGAAATATCTGGCTCGGAGAACAATCATGTGAGTATTCTCCGCTCAATACTGGAGAAGGAGAAAAGGGTTACCGGTCAGCAGCTTTCAAAATTCGAAAGTCGACACCGATCAGTGGGTGGTAATGCAATTAGAGCGGCAGTCTTGGGAGGCAATGATGGATTGGTTTCGAACTTTAGCTTGATTATGGGCATTGCCGGAGCGACAGCAGGTCAGGATGGTGTTTTGATGGCTGGTTTGGCAGGCATGCTTGCCGGTGCTTTATCTATGGCCTTGGGCGAATGGATATCGGTCAAAAGTTCTCAGGAATTATATGAAAATCAGATGCAAATTGAAATGGACGAAATTGAGAATAACCCTGAGGGTGAGATGAGAGAACTTGCGCTAATATACATGGCTAAAGGCATTCCTGAGGCCCAGGCACAGGAAATGGCAGCAGAAATAATGAAGAATAAGGAACATGCCCATGAAGTATTGGTCAGGGAGGAATTGGGCATTAATCCCGAAGAACTAAAAGGATCGGCTGTGGAAGCAGCGGTTTATTCTTTTATACTTTTTGGAATAGGTGCCGTACTTCCTGTTCTGCCATTTATGTTCACAGACGGAACCAAAGCGATGGTTTGGAGTGTTGTTTTAAGCGCCATTGGTCTTTTTTTAATCGGTGCTGCCATTACACTTTTTACCGGACGAAATGTTTGGTTCTCCGGTTTTAGACAAGTCCTTTTCGGATTGGCTGCCGCTGCTGTTACTTTCGGCATTGGTAAATTGATTGGTGTGTCACTGGGTTAAAATTGACCTTGTATAAAATTTCTTCTCCATGTCGTTGCTATCTCGGTTCGTTTTTATGATATCTGGGGATTGAAGGGAACTTCTAAAAACATCTTTCACCTTTCGACCAAATTCAAAATTATAGCGCAGTCTGATAAAATCTTTGGGCCAAATCTCGCGATAAGACAGATCTTGTAATACGTGCATCCATCATGCGGGATTTGTCTGCACGAAACAGAAACACGAATCACGCGATAGAGATATCGGAATTCATAGGTCGAACTATTACTTTGTTCTATCGTGTAGATTCGAGAATCCCGCAGCGCATTAACCTCAAGATGCTTCCAATGCGCAGTGCGGTGTAAAACCGGTTTTTAAAGGTTGCCTGAATTCGGGGTTTTTTATCGCTATCCGAATACTTATGATCTGAAATTCGTTTTGCATTGGATCAAGAATATTTTGTGGTTTTTGGAGGTTACCTCTTGAGTCCTATATCTATTGTTCTATGATGGGTTTATAATTATTGAAGAGCCAGAAGTCATGGTTGAGCGTGAAAACAAAATGATCTTTTGATAATCATTTTTCCTCAAATAATTTCTTTCGACCTATGCTTAGAAATATGATTTGTCCTTATTTAAATTTTCTCACATCTAGCTGTACACTTTCAAGCCAGGTTATAGCATCCGCTTCTTGTTTGAAAATTTGAACAGGATGCAATGGAGTGTCGAATTTCATATAAAAATTTCCGACAATTCTGAGGGGAAGCGAATTGACTAAAATGGCATCAGCGATCCGGAATTCCAAAGCTTCTGCGTTTCTCCCCATGTATTGACGAGCCTCCGATGTGTGGTTGGAAAACGTATCTCTTGTATCCAAAAGAAATGCCCGTGGAATCCCATGGCTCAATTCCCGGATGATTTTCACATAATCGAACGCCGCATTGATATCCACCACAGCGTTTTTGTGGAATTGGAATCTAATAATTCCGTCATCCCTTAGTGAAATTATGGCTGTTGAATGTTCTATTGTTTCCATTGAACTGCGCAGTTCATTAGTGCCCAAATATAATGAGATGGTGATCTTCCAGCTATAAATTCACTTTCAGTTTTCTGAGCTAAAATGGGTTCTATTATTCATTCACGGTGAAGATGGCTCTTTGAAACATCTTGGTCATTTCTTGTTTGCTTTCTCTAGGGCTTTCTGTGCATCTCTGCGTTTTCTCTCTGCCTCACGTTTTTTCTTGTTGAAATATCCCCTCAATAGAATATTGTTTTTTGCGGCCTCCATATTTTCCTCAAGTCCTTGGGAGCTCTTCTCTAAGTTCAACATGGTTGCACTGAAACTTTCTGACAAGGTGGAATCCTGAATTAATTGGCCTAAGGTTCCATGGCCTTCATTAATATTCACCATTATTTCGGCTAGTTCGGCGGAAATGATTTCTGCATTCACAGCCGTAATCTGCAAACTTGAAATGATTTCGTCTGTTTCTACCGGCTCTTGTGATAGTAGTTCTTGTCCTTCTTCTGCCTGAGGTGCCTCAGCGCTTCCTTGAGAGATCATTAATATTCTGTCGCCTATGATACCTTCAGAACCTATTGATGCTAAGCAATCGTTTTTGATGAACTGATTCACCTCTTTTCGAATCATCATGTCGACTTGAACTGTGGAGTCATTTATGATACTGATGCGATCAACTGTTCCTACGTTTATTCCTGAGAATCTAACATTGTTGCCCACTTGTAACCCGCTCACATTGTAAAAGGTAGTAGTAATCTTAAATACCGGATTGAATAAGTTTCTTTGTTTGCCAATAATGAAAATCGCAATGGCAAATATTGCAATACCGGCTGCAACAAAAATTCCAAGTCTGATTTTGTATCCCTTATTTTGTGTTCCCATTTTTTATTTTTTGTATAGTTCGTGTTGTTGTGTTGGGCCGATAACGATGTGTTATTTTTTTTCCGTTTGTTACGAAAAGAATTTTTGAATGGTGGGATCAGTTGATTTCTCAAAGTCACCTATTGTGCCTTCGTTATGCACAATACCTTCATCTATCATAAGCACTCTATTTGCTATGGTTTGAGCGCTTTTTATGTCGTGTGTAATGATGATGGAAGATGTTTTGTATTTTTTTTGTATGTCTACAATGAGTGAACTTATTTCGCTGCTTGTCACAGGATCTAAACCGGCTGTTGGTTCATCGTAGAGCATTATCTCTGGATCTACTACTACTGTGCGGGCCAAACTGATTCTCTTCTTCATGCCGCCAGAAAGTTGTGAGGGCATTTTGTCGATCGCATCAACTAACCCAACATTTTCGAGCGCTTCTTTTATCTTGCTTTCTACTTCGTCGTCGGAGAGGTCTTTCTTCATTCTTCGGAGCGGAAATTCGAGATTCTGTCTTACGGTCATCGAATCATACAATGCTCCGCTTTGAAACAGAAAGCCAATTTTTTGCCGAATCTTGTCCAATTCTGATGAATTAAGTGAGAGTATTTCTTTCTCTAATACTTCAATTTTCCCTCTGTCCGGCACAATGAGTCGAACAATGCATTTGATCAATACCGATTTACCGGATCCGGATTTACCAAGTATTACTAGGTTCTCATTTTGGTTGACATGCAGCGAAATATCTTTTAGAACTTCTTGTTCGCCAAATGAGACTTTCAAGTGTTCTATGGAAATCACTTTCTTGTCGTTCGAATGTTCGACTTGTGGTATGGATGTTTCTGAGGTAGTTCTGTTCATGATGACACTATCATATCTGTAATTTGAACGGCAATCATGTCAAGCACAATAATCATTAATGATGCGAGCACTACGGCGCTATTGGCGGCTTTACCTACACTTTCTGTTCCCCGTCCGGCGTTATAGCCTTTATAGCTTCCTACGAGTCCTATCACAGCTCCAAAGGCAAACGATTTTATAACGGCAGGTATGAGATCAATGAATTCTACTTGTTTGAAGGCTTGCGACATATAGAGAACGAAGGAGACATCGCCTTTGATATTGGCGCCCAACCAACTGCCTAGAATTCCTAATGCATCAGCGTAAAATGTTAGAATGGGTATCATAAGCGTAGCTGCGAGTACCCGAGTTACAACGAGATAGCGAATCGGGTGAGTGGAGGATACTTCCATTGCATCAATTTGTTCGGTCACTTTCATCGACCCGAGTTCCGCACCTATACCCGAACTTATTTTTCCTGCACAGATGAGTCCGGTAATAACGGGACCCATTTCGCGGATTAAAGATACTGCCACCATCCCTGGAAGCATTGTTACTGCTCCAAAATCGACTAAGACAGGTCTTGATTGGATGGTCAACACCAGACCTATGATTGTTCCTGTTACCGATATGAGGGGCAATGATTTGTATCCGATCTGAAAGCATTGATGAATGAACTCCTTGAACTCAAACTTTCGTGAAAAGGTTGATCTAAATACGAGGAGAGTGAATTGAAATCCATCAGCCACATCTATGAAAAAACTTTTGAGTTTTGTCATGAAGGCACTTTCTTTTTTCGTTTCGATTTTGTTTTCCGCGTTGGGCATTCTTATTTTAGTTTTTTCTCAAGCGAATTTTGACAGGTTCTCGATTCTGGCTTATCCAGCAGCTATTTCTTCTTATCCTTACTTTGAACTTTGAGAGTTTCTTTTCGTTTTTCTTCAAATTCATTTCGAGGAGCCTCGTCGTTGAGATCATTCATTTCATTGTAGGCTTTTTCAAGTTTATCCGGTAAGTCGCCTGAATAGACGATCTTGAAAAATGAAAACCCGTTGTAAGGAACGATCATATCTGCTTTGTGAATCGTTACTTGTTTCATCAATTCGTGTTTGATAAAGAGCGATAAAATGTTCTTTTCGCGTGCTTCATTCAGCTCATCGTAGAGTTTGTTTAATTTTTGTTGGTCAAATACTGCCAGACATTTTTCTTGAATGGTAAAGGCCAAGGAATTGTTTGTATTTCGCTCGAGGTATTGAACGAATAGACTGTCTTTAACCGACATTTTATCGACTCTAATTGAATCCTTTTCGATGAATTGTAGAGCATCCATTTTTTCTCTCAGTAGGTAGAATTTTTTCTTCGCTTCATATAGCAGTAGAGCTTCTTTTTCTTTAGAGGAATAATATTGGGGATAGATGTCTATTTTGTTTGACGCATCTTTCTTCAGAAATTCCGAAATTTTGTGAATGTAGTTGTCTTGATTGCGGGTAAACTCATACTGTCGTGGGTAAATCTGTAAAGAATGAAATTTCTCAATTTCAGTTTCATTGTTCTTGACTTTAAATCTATAGGGAGTGGTAAGTGGTTTTACAATCATGTTTCTGAGTATGTCCAGAATAACGTCACTCAAATGAAAATTAGGATCCTTGAGATCACCCGATATTGGTATTTCATAATCGATTATATTTCCTTTTTCTTTAACAAATGCTAGGATGAGTGGCATAGGTATCCACTGATTGTTTTTGTTTTTGACTTTCTTTGAATTCCGAGGATCAAGAATCGTTAGGTGATTATCGCTCTTGATTTCACCGTTTCTCACATTCCATTTGCCGCTGATATCTAGACTTCCTTTGTTGAAGGGAAACGAGGTATAATAAAGGGTGTATGGATTGAAAATTGACAATGCTATCCCGGAAAATCTGTAGACCAGATCAAAATCGGAGCTATCCTTAGGATTTACACTTAGCGAAATACTTCCCTTTCCGAAAGGTTGTATTTGTGAGTTCATTTGCACATTTATTCGCGAATTTTTCCTGTTTATCGAGTCGGCTATGATGTTGAACGGATGTAGCTCAACTTCAAATTTTTCATTTAACGAAAAATCTTTAAACTTTAAATTTCCGTCCCGAATACTCAGACTTCCGACTTCATAGTTACTAGAAAAGAAATTCTTGGCGAGAATTTTTACGTACTGAGCAATTTCAATTACCAAGTTAAATTTTCCAGAGGCTTCAGCGATATTATCCCCATCCTGGCCAAAAATGTTTTGCAAATTATCGAGGTAATCGTATCGCTCGTATGCCACCAATGCTTTGTTCAAGTCGAGCGTGTCAAAATTGTAAATGTGGTTTTGAGGGCTGAGTTCGTTAATGACTACTCGAAACTTCTCGAATGCGGCATAGTCTTCTTGTGCGTCTTTTCCGAAGTGAAAGTTTTGTATTTCAATGTTTCCAGCAGTGGTGAGAACTTCAGGATTGAGAAAACTCCCACTAGCTTGAATGTCCGCTTCGAAAATGGCTGTAAATCGTCCATAGTTCATCAGATCAGCGAGGTATTGCTCAATTATTTTAAGGTCTAGTTGTTGAACCTGTATGTTCAAGAAGTACGATGACAGTACAGTATTTACATTCGTGTAGCCTTGAATACTTCCGCTTCCAATTCCTGATTCGAAGGAAAATGCTACAGATATAGTATCTACATCCCATCTATAACCTGTACTTGATATATCAATGTTTTTGAAGGAATATTGAACAGGGATTTCTGTTTCTTTATAGAGGAATTCCCCATCATACAAATCAATGTTAAGTATACTAAGAGCTAAGGTTGAAGAATCTTCATCTGTAAGTTCAGGTGGATTAAATAGTTGAATCAGGTCATCGATATTATCTTTTTCATTACCTTGGATCATCTGAATTTTAGGGTGTTGCAGTTTGATATGATTTATTTGGTAATCACCAACCATTAGTTTTAAAATGGCGAAATCGGCTTCGACAAAGTCGGCCTCCATAAAAATGCTATCACTTTCAAATTCGAATATTTGAAGTTGGTTTAATCGAACAAAACCTGTGAATGGGTTCAAATAGACGTTATCAACAGTAGTCTCCCTTCCGATGTATTTCACATCATATTTTTCGATCAAATATTTGGCTATCGGAGAGGCAAAAAGGAGAATTGTGATGAAGAGTAGGGTAAATGTCAGAAAAGTGATGAAAAGTCCTTTACGGATTTTCCGCCACTTTTTGGCATGAGGAGGTGCCACAATGGGATCGGGAATGGTTGGATTATGAGTAGCGATAATCGTGAATTTTGTGAATAAACTGTATGTGTTCCACGAATTAGCGGTGGAAGTTTTAACGTGCTGAAAGGTTCGACTTTTTAGGTGTCCTCGTGTTACAAAATTTGGCGGAAATCTTACAAAATTCGCATATTGCATTTTTTAAGCATGTATTACAATTGATTATCTTGTGGTTTTTAAAGCAAATGCTAATGCCAATATCTCCTTTTTTCTGTCTTACATTTTTTGAATAATGGAAGAGCCATTTGTTAGTAAATTGTACCTCCTCGAGAAATTTCCAGGTAAGGGTGGATGGACTTTTGTGAGCATCCCCGAAATTCCACCCGACAAAAAGGCCCATTTCGGTTGGGTAAGGGTGAAAGGTACTATTGATGGATTCTCTATAAGCAAATACCATCTCATGCCAATGGGCAATGGAAGTTTGTTTCTGCCAGTAAAATTGGAAATCAGGAAGAGAATTGGAAAAAAAGAAGGAGATTATGTTTTTGTGACACTTTATCCAGATATCGATCCTCTTGAGGTTCCGGAAGAAATGCTAATCTGCATCCAATATGAGCCTATCGCTTTGAGTTTTTTTAATACCCTATCTGAAAGTGAAAAAGGGTATTACATCACTTGGATATACTCGACCAAGAAGGAAGAAACTAAGGTCAAACGAATGGCAAGAGCAATAGATCGATTGACCTTGGGAAAAAGGATGTTTGATTTGTAAATGGTATCTATAATTCTGAGGTTGATTCATATATGAAAATAAGTGAATAAAAATACTGGCAGGGTGAAGATAAATTTGGTCTAAACCCGTTTTATCTTTTTATGGTCATCCCATACTTTAACCCTCAGTATAAATGGATTGTGAACTTGTATTACTTTTTTATCGAAACTGAAAGAGTTTTTCTGGTTCCTCAAGTATAGTTTCTCCGAATTCTGAACATCAAAACCTTCGGCAGCCCATTGCGCAGGTTGGGCCTACTCCCGACTTATCTTTGCACCATGTCCAAAAAGAATAACACACTTCAGGATGGAATGGTGTACTCCACCAATCCTGCATTCAAGCCAGAGGAAGATGAAGTTTCCGAGACCCTTGCGCCGAGTCAACAAGATTTGCGTGTATGGCTCGAAAAAAATCACCGCGGTGGGAAAACAGTCTCAGTAGTCAAAGGTTTTATAGGAACAGAGGATGACTTAGAAGCTTTGAGTAAAGCACTGAAAGCCAAATGCGGAACCGGAGGTTCGGCCAAAGATGGCGAAATCCTCATTCAAGGAGATCATCGCGATAGAATAGTTACCTTGCTCGACACTATGGGTTATAATGTAAAAAAGGCAGGTGCCTAATGAATATAGATCAAACTGAACGCCAAACGTACATCGTCAAAACCATGTTTGGCATGGAGGAACTTCTTGCGGCCGAAATGCGGGATCTTGGCGCTCTCGATGTAGAAACGGGTCGACGTTTCGTGAGTTGCAGAGGCGACATTGAACTTATGTACAAAATGAATCTCTGGCTGCGAACTGCCCTCAGAGTGCTAGCTCCATTGGCGGAGTTTATAGCGCGCAGTCCGGATGAATTGTATCTGAAGGCCAAGAAACTCGACTGGCACAAATTGTTCTCAGTAGATCAGACATTTGCCATCGATGCAAATGTGCAATCCGAAGAATATCGACATTCTCATTTCGCTTCTTTGAAGTTGAAAGATGCGATTGCTGATCACTTCAATGAACATTTGAAGAAAAGACCCAATGTAGATACTGATAACCCAGACGTGCGGATACATCTGCATATTTTTCAAGAAAAAATTAGTATTTCGCTCGATACAAGTGGCAGGTCCTTGAATCAACGCGGATATCGCATGAGCGGTGGTGGCGCACCTCTAAACGAAGTGCTCGCTGCTGCCATGATCTTACTCACCGGTTGGAAAGGCGAAAAAGACTTTTACAACCCGATGTGCGGTTCCGGCACCCTCGCTCTTGAAGCGGCCATGATTGCGGCTAATCTGCCTCCTCAGCATCTCAATTGTGAATTTGGTTTTATGTCGCTGCTCGATTTCAACAATGAGATATGGAACAAAGTTGTGGAACAGGGAAAAGCAGCAACACGCCAACTAAAATGTCGAATTTTTGCTTCCGATATCGACCGAAGCCAAGTGAGCCTCACCGATGCACACCGAAAAGAGGCATCATTTGAAGACCTCATCACAATAGAGGAATGTGATTTCTTTGATCTAAAACCGTTAGGTGAAAGTGGTATCCTGATATTGAATCCTCCATTTGGTGAAAGGATGAAAGAAGATGAATTGGTTCTGTTGTACAAAAGAATTGGCGACAGATTCAAACAAGCGTGGCCAGGATTTAATGCTTGGGTCATATCCTCTGACTTTGCTGCGGTGAAACAGATTGGGCTAAAACCTTCAAAGAAAATTAGGTTAATGAATGGACCTCTCGATTGTACTTATAATAGCTATGAGTTGTTTGCAGGTCGACGAGCAGATAAGGTAGCCATGGACAAGGAAGGAAAAAAGGAAGATGAATAAAGTCGCTTTCATTACTGGTGCTACATCCGGATTTGGCAGGGCCATTGCTCACAGACTTGCTGAGGGTGGATTTGATGTTATCATAACAGGGAGAAGAGAGGAAAGGCTTTCTGAGCTCAGTGCTGAATTAACTCAAAAGTACAAAATCAAAGTTCTTCCAATTTGCTTTGATGTTCGCAACCCGAATGAAACAGCGCTTGCTGTTCATGCTCTCAGTTCTGAGTGGCGTAAAATAACGGTTCTCATCAATAATGCCGGTCTTGCTTTAGGTCGTGAACCTTTCCAAGATGGTAATTTGGCCGATTGGGAACAGATGATTGACACCAATGTCAAAGGTTTGATCTATGTGAGTAAGGAGGTGATTCCACTCATGCATGGATTAGAAGGAGCTACCATTATAAATATGGGTTCTATTGCAGGTAAAGATGTTTATCCCGGAGGAAATGTCTATAGTGCATCAAAAGCGGCAGTTGATTCGCTCACAAAATCGATGCGAATTGATCTTCTTCCTCAAGGTATACGGGTTGGCCAAATTGCACCGGGAGCAGCAGATACAGAGTTCAGTTTAGTGCGCTTTAAAGGCAATAGTGAAATTGCATCTAAAGTGTATGTTGGATTTGAACCTTTGATGGCAGTGGACATTGCTGAGGCAGCATGGTTTATGATTTCTCGCCCGGCTCATGTGTGTATCAACGACCTCGTGATAATGCCTGCAGCACAAGCAAACGCAACTCAATTTTATAAAAAGTAAAGATGAATTTCCGTCTACGTTTTTTGTTTTCGGTATCAGGATTTCTTGCGTTGATCGCAATCACTCAATCCTGCGCTTTCCAATCTGAAGTAGCCGATCTCATTGTACACAATGCCGTTATCTATATCGTTGATGAGCAGTTTTCGACGGCTGAAGCAATGGCGATTAAAGATGGAAAAATCCTAGAAGTTGGACCTGAACGAACTATCCTGAATAAGTATAGGGCGGATAAAAATGTGGATGCTGGAAAGCGATTTGTTTATCCTGGTTTTATTGATGCCCACTGTCACTTTCTGGGCTATGGTACCAATTTGCTCAAGTCAGATTTATTTGGTTCGAGCTCATGGAATGAAGTTATTGAAAGGATACAGAAATACGCTCCAGCGCGTGAAACAGCATGGATCATGGGTCGCGGGTGGAATCAGGAACAGTGGATTGATACTTCATTCCCAAACAAAGCAAAGTTGGATTCTTTGTTTCCTGATACTCCGGTTTATCTCACACGAATTGACGGGCACGCGGCGATTGCAAATAATATGGCATTACAAAAAGCCGGTATAACTGCTATAACAAGTGTGACAGGCGGGCATGTTGGAGTTGAGAATGGGAAATTAACAGGACTACTTGTAGATAATGCAATGACGCTTGTTGAGAATGTTATTCCCCCATTTACAAAAGAGCAAAAGATCAGCGGATTGTTAAAGGCTCAGGAAAATTGCTTTCAAGTTGGACTCACAACTGTTGATGATGCAGGACTTATGAAAGCTGATGTCGATCTAATGGATTCGTTGCACAATGCCAATAGGCTCAAGATGCGGATCTATGCAATGATGTCTGATGATTCTACCAATTTTGACTATTATTTAAAGAATGGAATTGATACATCAAGTGAACGTCTAACGGTGCGCTCCTTTAAATTCTACTCCGATGGTGCATTGGGTTCAAGAGGTGCTTGTCTTCTTCAACCTTATGATGACTCTCCTTCTAGCACTGGTTTTTTACTCGGTACCGAAGATCATTTTCGCATGAGGGCATTTGAATTGTATAAAGCCGGTTTTCAAGTGAATACTCATGCTATTGGCGACAGTGCCAATCGTGTTATTCTTGGAATTTATGGAGAGATACTTCAAGGAGTAAACGATTATCGATGGAGAATTGAACATGCGCAAGTTGTTCACAAAGGAGATTTATATTTGTTTGGTAAGTACAATATCGTTCCTTCTATACAACCAGTTCATGCTACCAGCGATCGCAAGATGGCAATGTTGCGTTTGGGCAGAAATCGCATTCAGCGAGCATATGCATACAACGAGTTAAAGAAACAAACCGGAATGGTAGCCCTCGGAACTGATTTTCCTGTTGAAGATATTTCTCCACTCGCCACTTTCAGGGCTGCAGTGTATCGAGTTGATGGGAGTGCGATGCCAGAAGGACCATTCCAATTGGAAAATGCCTTGACTCCCAAAGAAGCTCTCATGGGCATGACAATTTGGGCTGCGATTGCGAATTTTGAAGAAAATAAAAAAGGGAGTCTTCAAGTAGGTAAATATGCCGATTTTGTAATACTCGATAAAGATATTTTGAAACTCGGTCCCACTGCGTTCTCCGATCTGAAGGTAATAGCTACATATATCTCAGGGGAGGAGGTTTTTCGATATAAAAAGTAGGGATTATACTGGTGATGCTAGTCCAATGGATTTTGATAGTGCGAAACTTCAAATAGAAACTTGCCCGTGCAAGCATCAAAATACATTATTTCGTTGAAATTGGGTTTTGAAGATTCCGGATTTTTATACGCATAATAGCACCACTTTTTTAACTCTTCTTTTTGTGTTTTGAAATAAGAGTCGTCCCAATCACTTGAAGTAGATTGTGGAACGAATTGCAGAAACTGAAGCCCAATGTCGGGACTTTCGGAGGCAAATCGGTTGAGTTTTTCCAAAAGATTTTGCTTTGATATTCGCCTCGTCATTTCTGTTTCTCCCAGAATTTCGAGATCTTTTTTATCAAAAACAACATTTTCAAGATTCGTTTCAATGTAATAGAGCGGAGCAAGCATGGACACCATCACTTTTATCGGAAATGAGACGGTTTCGTTATAAGAGGAATGTGTAAAACGGTATGTTATTTCAGCCGCATAACTGCTGCTATCATCGGCAAACTCACACCCTTTTCGAAAAACTGGTTCTATTGAACAAATGCTAGTAGTGCACTCTAAGGTGAGGTGTTTGGAAAAAAGTTCTCCCGGAAAACACGCATTGAGCGCACTATCAGCCAAAAATCGCAATCGTTCATTTGTCTTGTTTGTTTTAATGAAAGCTTTTCTACGGTCTTCTTCTAATTTCCAAGTGCTAGGTTCAAAAACTGGTTCACAAGTTTTTCGAAGTAAACAGGTGAGATTTCTACCTTCGAAGTGTCTCAATTGTTCCCAAGGAAAAATCAGATTATATTCTTTTTCATCGCGACCATAAGTAAGATCCAATTTTTGATTTCCGAATGTAAACATCAACTCGCACCAATCGTTATTTCGAGTTGACTGGATATCGAGGTTCATGGCCCGCTCACCGATGGCATCTGCACGGATGATGTGAAGTGAAAGATCCGGTTGAAGGGTGTCTGAGATATAGGTAATACTAATTATACCGTCGTTAAGTTTTATCTCGTGCCACTTCTGGTTATATCCCTGATTAAGACTTATGATGTAATCCGGTCCATTTTTTTGTTCTATTGTAAGTACATTTTTTTCAATCTGAGTGTCATAGGCATATTGGGCCATAACCGAGTGAAAGGGTAATTGATAGTCGACAAGTGCAAAATGAAAATCATAGTACCTTTCTCCAGGTAATTGTGAATTTACCGATAGGGAGCCGAAAGCAAAAAGGAGAATTACAATAAATTGTTTCATATATCAATGCCTGTACAGCAAACCTGCTCTTCGGTTCAATGGGTTACCATAAGTTGTTTTCTCTCTTGTTTATTGCCATCAAAATTCACCTCTAAAATATAGACTCCTGAGGCTAACTCACTGGTTTGAAGAAGGACTTTGCCTTCGGAGATGTTCATTCTTGTTGTAATTGGTTCGCCCAGGGCGTTATAGATTATTATTGAGTTGACGGGAACGGGAGAATCCACAATAGTAAAATCACTTGCCGGATTTGGATATAGATTGAAGAACTCTTGAATAGATTCTTCGGTGGAAGTGTATTGGATGGTTTGTGTATTTGAACATCCAAATTCATTTGTTACTGTAAGACCATATTCACCATTGCCCATAATTGGAATTGAATCGGTGAGACCAACAATGGTTCCATTGAACGTCCATTCATAAGTTTCAAAGTCCTCTTCAACCCACATGTAATCATCAATTGTGATCAATGGTGTCGAGGGCGCTACAATTTCAAGCGTCAAATATTGGTAGATAAAACTTAGAGCAGAACAATTATTGCTAATTGAAACATCGCATGTGAATAATCCTTCTACGGGTTGATCAACTATGATCATTTGTCCACTTGCAAGATAGCCTTCTTCACTATACCAATCATAGGTGGCCCCATCTATTTCGGGTTCGAAAGACAATTCTATGGGTCCTTCACAAATGCTTAATTCTGTTGGGCCTGGATCTTCCGGAAGCTCTAGGTTGCTGTCAATAGTAAGAGTGTACATCAAAACGTTTGCGGTTTCATCAGTGCCACAATCATTCGCAGCATAAGCATAAACATAATATTCACCAGATGATTCCTCTGTTGCTTCGAAATTATAATTGGTTCCGCTAAATATTAATTCGTTATTGAGAAACCATTCGACCAAGTAAGGTTCATCTTCCGTTAAATATTCCATTTCGATCATATCTCCTGAACAACCGGACAAAATGAGGTCCGAGAAAAATGGATCTACTGTCGGGTTGAACGAGACAATTAGTTCAAACAAGTTGTATTCTGCTTGGTGTATTCCACAAGAGGCAATTGCGGTAACTAAACAGGAATAAACTCCGTCGCTTTCCGAGTTTACATTTACCAAAAGACTTGTCCCATCGCTCAATTCAATTCCATCGTGAAACCAAGTGTATGTCATTTCAGCACCGGGAATCGCAATGTCGCATTCAAGTGTAATATTATCTTCATCACAAACATCAATGCTCTGAAGATTCAATTCTACGGGAAATTCGGGACCTTCTTCAACAAGTATGTTCACATATTCGAAAGTTTGGCTGATTCCGCAATTCCACATTACAGACATAATAAGTTCAATTTCATGAAATCCGAGTTCTAAGACAGCACTTGATATGGATGGGCCTGTACCGAGAATCTCTCCATTGTCTATCCAACTATATTCAACTACTCCAGGAAATACCGTTGATGCATCAACAGATATCTCTGAAGGAAAACCTTCGCAAGTAACGTATTCGCTAGTCAATGAATAGGTGAGGGGATAAGGCTCTGATTCCACAACATTATACATTAAAAAAGTTTCTTCGGCACTCCCGCAATTATTCGATGAAGTGACATGGCAATAGAACTGGCCGTAGTAATGTTCTCCTAGGCTTACTACCAAGGTTTGGTTGATTCCGATGACCTCATTGTTGTGAATCCACTCGTATGAATCGATACTGACGTTTGCAGTAAAACCGAAGTACAAATCTTCGCCGCAAGGTGCTAATATTGTTTCTGATTCGGTCGGTGTAATTTCAATGTTGTCGCCGGGTAATATCGTGTATAGTAAAAACCATTCAGAAATATAAGTGCATTCATTACCATAATAGGGTGCGCCATAGTAATCACCAAAGTAGTATTCACTCACTATGCCAATGGGTAATGTCTGGCCAGTCCCTATGTAGCTTCCATTGAAGTACCACTCGTAAGCTGCTGCCGGATGGTCGGTTTCAAAGATTAAGTCAATGGTTTCTCCAATACATGCATATACAGTTTGATATTCGGAGGTAGGTGGGAATACTTCCGGAAGCGCCAGTATTGATAGGTCCCATGAGTAGGTATCTACTTCGCTGGCGCAACCTCCAGAACCGGTAATGCTAACAGACAAGGTACCACTATCTGATGCCGACAATGATTCTATGTAAAGTGTGGGATCCGTGGAAACGACCACATCATTGATAGTCCATACATAGCTAATTACAGGATACCCGAATGCTGATACAGGTAATTCTAAAGAAAAACCTTCGCAATATGGGTCTATAAATTGAGGTGCGGATGTATATATACTGTAGTTGTCGAGTATCGTAATTTCAATTGATTCGGATTCAATGTTGAACGATCCACAAACCGAACTGACAATGACGTAGCTGGTGTATATACCGGATTGGAATCCTTCGACGTTCGAAACAATAAATGGATTGCCCTGTCCTATGTAGTTTTCACCCTGATACCACAGAGCAGAACTAATAGTTCCATAGCTGGTTTCTGCAGTCAATTCAAAGGATCCTCCTTCACACAAATCATATTCTGTAGACGAAATACTCAACGTTGGTGCAATATTTTCAATGGCTGTGAAATTGGCATACAAAATCAAGTCATAAGTTCCACATTCATTCGAATCAGTGATGTGGCATTCGTAGGTGCCGGTGTCTTGAGCATCCACATTCAAAATGATGAGAGTTGTATTTGTCGAAAGAAGAATTCCATCTTTGTACCATTCTACACCTTCAAAGCTTGCTTCGGTGTCAAATGAAATAAAACCTGTTCCTCCAATGCATGCCTGTGGATTTTCGACCTGCAGAGTGGCTACAAATACAGGTAGCGGGCATAGTGAATTATCCTTTCTTAAAATTCCTAGATCTGGAGATCCAATAAATCCTATATCATCAGTCGATCGCCAAATAGTACCCAAACTTTGAGTTGTAATATATGGAGGTGTTACATCTGTCCAATTGCTGCCTCCGTTGGTTGTTTCCATCAATCTGAATTCACCCCCAAATGAATCTACTCCCATTCCATGACTCGCATCATAAAAGTGAAGCGAGGAAAGATAACCCATTAATGAAGGAATGTTGATAGTGCTCCAATTGGCTCCTCCATTCGTTGTTTTGTACAAAATATCTTGTGTGCTGTGCCATCCTATGCTGCTATTTAGGTAGAAACACTCCGGGAGGTCGATACTTGTTGCAAGGGTTGTATTCTTAATCCAATTAATTCCTCCATCGCTGGTGTAATAAATGTATCCGCTATCGCCTGATAATCGACCATTCATCGTATTTGTAAACTCCATGTCATATAGGGGAAAGACTACTAATGGTAACGCTACATTATAGTTTCCCGTTCCCCAAGTTTCTCCACCGTCAAACGAATTGTGAACGATCATATTGTTGCTTAGGACGTGGATATTCATTGCATCCAATGCGACAATTTTTCCACTTGTGATGGTTGCATTTTTTATTGTCCAACTTTGTCCCCCGTCTGTGGTTTTAGATAGTCCAGCGCTACCAATGGCAAAACCTGTTAGCGGGTCTACAAAGTCGATCGCGGAAACTACAGAAGGCGCAGTCATAAGATGCCAATTCTCTCCTCCATTCGAGGTGTGCATCAAACCAGGACTAAATCCAAATGCTCCAATGGCGTATGCTTCTGCGCTATTCAAAACATCTATTCCTGTCACATAGTTGAAGCCGCTGTTTATTTCAGTCCAGGCGGTTCCATTGTTCTGAGTTCTGTATATCTGACCGCCAAAACCTGCCAAAATTATCTCTGAGGTACTTGTATTGTAAAAGTGATAAGTGCTCCGATTTTGAGGCCAGCTATATAAATTATTCCAAGAACCCCCACCATTAATAGTCCTATAGATTCCACTGAGCGAACTAACTAGAATTGTATTGTCAGTTTGAACTAACATCGCCTGATTAATAATTCCTGTTGGAATATCAGTCCAGCTTGAACCATTGTTCTCCGATTTTCTTATTCCACTGTAGCCTCCTCCGATGAGCGCATATATGTTTCCTGTATCGGAAAATTGAATGTCAGTGACTCCGTATGTGGTCACATTAATATTGATGAGGCTCCAATTTAATCCGGCATTGATGCTTCTATGTACTTTTCCGTTGCCTCCAGAAGTCCAAACTGTGTTGGCATTTTGGAAGTAAATCCCAGTAATTCCATCACCCAAAAACAATACTTCCGACCACGTTTCTCCAGCATCGGTACTCCTGAAAACACGCGAGTTCGTAGCAGCTAGAATATTGTTGTCATCTAGTGCTTCAACGATATAGAAATTCCCAAATCCATCGGGCAAGTCTCCATGCTGAATCCACGATTGACCACCGTCATTGGTCTCCCGCACCGACCAAGTAGACTGGTCTTCCATAATGGCCCATCCGTTTTGGGTATCTTGAAAGTCAATACACACGAATTTCTTGATGTCCTCATAGTATGCACTTGTCCAGCTATTGCCATGATCATTTAATCTGAAAAAGAAATTCTCAAATGCAACATAACCAAAGCTTTCTCCATCGAAGAAGTTCGTGCTAAATTGGAAATCTCCCGACTGCCAATGTGGGGTCCATAGCTGTGCACTCAGATTGTTCTCAGTACAAATCAATAAAAGGGCGGACAGTATTAAATACTTCATAGATGTATATTTTGAGTTCTAGCAAGTGCTAAATTTCGTGCCATTCGTATCAATGGGAACCTCAAAAGAATTATTTAATTTTTCTTTTTGGGTCCCTCTAAAAACCTCTTTTATCCCGTATTGGAAGCATCTTGAGGTTAATGCGCTGCAGGATTCTCGAATCTGCACGATGGAACAAAGTAATAGTTCGACCTATGAATCCCGATATCTCTATCGCGTGATTCGTGTTTATGTTTCGTGAAGCCAAATTAGACTAATTCTGCT
>Ga0209490_10000631_pt1 | contig 35103 bp, 26 predicted proteins | sample MAT06_FD_187209 | JGI IMG/M metagenome (GOLD analysis project Ga0209490, IMG submission 187209) | Freshwater microbial communities from Lake Fryxell liftoff mats and glacier meltwater in Antarctica - MAT-06 (SPAdes) (version 2) | ecosystem: Environmental > Aquatic > Freshwater > Ice > Liftoff...
TGACTGAGCGATTATTGGGTCGTGGCAAGGTCAAAATGCAGGTGATTGGTGCTCTGATGAGGAAGTTGGTGCATTTGGCTTTTGGGATTTTAAAGTCCCAAAAGCCTTTCGATCCAACTTATTTGCTCGCTACCCCTTGACAGATCAAGACAGTATCTACGGGGGCTACGCCAACGAAGAGGATCGCACTTCGCCGGCCACCAACTGTTTTGGAAACGAACGCGACCGGACTCATTAGGTCGAATTTCTTCATCCACGATCGCTTTTTCGGAATTGTCAAAATTCATGATTGCTTACTCCCGATTGTAGATTTGCCTTAACTTTCAGAATTGATCACAAACGACGCTGCAACGATCAAAGTAATATTTTCAATTCCCACGACGCGAACCACCTCACCGGGTTCAAAAGTCATGTCTCGCTCGCACTTCGCCGGCCACCAACTGTTTTGGAAACGAACCCGGCCACATTCTTGAGGGCGAATTTGTTCATCCACGATCGCTGTTTCAACATCGTTAATAGACATAGCTGCTTGCTCCTAAATATAAACTCGACTGGATCTGTGTGTAAGTTAGAAGCTTGTCTGTCAACTTCCCCTCCACACTCAACAGTATCCCCTGCCAACCTCGGCCGTGTCAGTCGGGAAAAGTCTATACAAGTCCAATGTTTGAGCGTGTAAGCGAGTCGGAAAAAGTCTGTTAAAGTTGTGTCATATGGGTAATGCTAAACCTGGTGACTCAATGGAAGCCGATCGTGCACTGGATTTTACCAACTCGTTACTTGTGGCTCGAAACCTGAAAACTCTCGACAACCTTGACAGCGCGATCTTTCGCGAAGCTTGGCAAGGCGTGCAAGGCAGGACGTACCAACAGGTTGCAGATAGTGAAGGGTATGGAGTAGGGACTGTTAAGGATGCTGCCTCTAATTTGTGGAAGCGACTTTCAGCGCTGTTTGGAGAAGGCGAAAAAGTCAAAAGAGACAACCTTCAAGCGGTTGTAGAGCGGTTTTGGCGCAGCTACTCGAAACTGGAACCGCAGTCGGGACAAACTGTTCCGGCCCAAGTATCTCTCGGACTTGATGCGGATTTGGAAATCGAAAACCCGAATTTTTTGGGCCGCTTCGGGGCGATCGAAGATCTCAATACTCTTGTCGCCCAAGGAGCTAAAGTGATTGTCATCCAAAGTGCCGGCGGTATCGGCAAAACTACTTTGGCCAGACAGTATCTCAAATCTCAAGGGTTCGATCGGGTCATTGAACTGTTGATGGCAAAAGAGACAGAGAACATCACAGCCTTGGAAAGTGCGATCGAAGAATGGCTCAAGCAAGACTTTCAGGAAGAACCAGGGCCCGACTTTGGCGTCACCCTGGGGCGGCTGAAGCGACAGCTTCAGACTCACAAAGTCGGCGTATTGATTGACAATTTGGAAGCCGCACTCGACGGACAAGGTAAGTTTATTGAACCGCACCGGCTTTACGTGGAACTGTTGCGAGTTTTGGCTGACGCGGCGGTGCAGTCGGTAACGCTGATTACCAGTCGCGATCGACTGTGCGATTCAGATGTCACCGTCGAACACTACTTGCTTCCGGGCTTGGAAGTTGAAGTTTGGCGGCAATTTTTTAGCGGCCGCAACATCTATATTGATGATGTCGCCCTCAAGGAAATGCACAAAGTATACGGCGGCAATGCCAAAGCAATGGGCATTATTTGCGGCACTATCCGAGAAGATTTTGACGGAGATATGGCGGCTTACTGGCTGGAAAACAGCGAAGATCCACTCGTTGAAACAGACTTAAAAAATTTAGTTACCAGTCAATTCAACCGCCTCCTCGAACTCGATCCCGAAGCCTATCAACTCCTCTGTCGCTTGGGCACTTACCGATATCAAGACGTGCCGACAGTCCCTACTGACGGACTTTTGTGTTTGCTGTGGGACGTGCCCGAAGCCGGACGCCGACAAATCATTAAATCGCTGTTGCACCGATCGCTAGTCGAGTCTCAGAAGGGCGAATACTGGCTGCATCCAGCAATTCGGGAAGAAGCGGTCGATCGGCTCTCGCCCGGAGACTGGGAAACTGCAAACCGCAAAGCAGCCGAGTTCTGGACAGAGAGTGTTGAAAATATTGAGACTGTAGAAGATGCGCTGAAAGCTTTTGAAGCTTACTATCATTATGTGGCAATTAGCTGTTTCGAGCAGGCCGCGAGCGTCATCCTCAAAAAAATCAATATCCAGTTTGCCAAAGATTACAAGCTAGGTAGAGCACTCTACAAATTAGGTTTCTTGCAGCCAATAATTTCAGCAACTACTCGTATCGTCAACAATGTGACTTCTGATTATTGTTTGAGCGGTTTATACAGTATTTTAGGCATTTGTTACCGGATTTTAGGCGAAATAAATCAAGCCATAGAATGCCATCAAATATCAGAAATAAAAGCCACTAAATCTTTGCAAATTCTAGCGAAAAGCAGCGAACCGGAAAACGGCAAACAAGCTAATCTGGAATTCTGGAAAGTTAACGCTGCAATTAATATAGGTTTTTGTCAAATAGAAATGGGCGAATTAGAATCAGCTATGGAGATATTTGTCAAGCTGAAAACTTCGCGGGACGAAATCGGGAGTAACAGCTATTCGATCAATGTCGGGTTAGCTTTCCTCAACTCCTGTGTCGGAGCCAAAAAAGAGGCGGAAGAACTCGCCGAAAAACTTTATGCCGATCGGGAAAACAGTCAGTTGGTGGGTACGGGATACAAGTTAGTTTTTCTCGCCGCCACCTATCAAAACCTGGGAGACACCGAAAAAGCTTTGAGCTTGTACCGGCAAGCGATCGCCCAAGCTGACCAAAACCAGTACAGCACCATCAAAGCCAAAGCTCTCAGCGGTATAGCAGCGCTGTACCGAGAACAGGGAGAATTTGACCAAGCCCTGCAGCACCATGCAGAAGCAATAGAAATACTCGATCGAGCCAGCGCCAAATTAGACCGAGCCGAAGCTTGCTATCAACTAGCACTAACAGAACAAAAACTTGGTAACACCGAGAAAACCCAAGAAAATTTTGACCGCGCCATTCAACTGTTCAGCGAAATGGACGCCAGGAAACAAGTAGAAAAACTACAGTTAGCCACCACAAAAAAAACAGAAAAAATACCTAATTAATCGAGCAAAAAATCAGAAAATAGATACAATAAACGAAAGAACAACCATAAACTTTGTAGATATGAAACTAAAACGATTGGGACACGTAGCCGTCTGCGTGCAAGACATAGAGAAGTCTGCTGAATTCTACCGCAACTTGGGTATGGAGTTAGTCTGGAAAGATGCAGACTGGGCTTATTTGAAAGCAGGAGAGGACGGATTGGCGCTGTTGAGTCCGAGTTACGACCAAGCAGGGCCTCATTTTGGGTTTGTATTTGACGATCGTACCGAAATGGAATCCGCCTATGAACAACTCAAAGCCGATGGTGTTTCCGTCACCCACATTCACGAACACCGCGACGGTACTGCATCTTTTTACGGCAGAGATCCAGATGGGAACGGCTTCGAGTACCTTTACGAACCGGCCTGACGATTCTAGGGCTTACGAATCAAAACGCAAGAAACCGGGTTTTTAGCGGTTTCTGCGAGTTGTAACGCGTCTTCTCGACAAAAACCGGGTTTCTGACCACGTGCGATCGCGAACTAAATTAAGTAAGCGCACAGAAAAAAATAGAATACCCAGATACCCGGTTTGGCGTTCCTTCTTCCGTTCCCGGAACATCCCTACAACTCCCCGAATAATGTGAGGTACTCACACCGACGCTTCTCAAGTAAGGTGCAGACTCTGAATCCGAAATATATCCACAACTTCCGAAAATCGGCTCGATAATCTAAAATCTAAAATCTAAAATCTAAAATCCTCATGTTGCAGAGAATACAAGTCAGAAACCGCTGGAAATCAATCTTCAAACCCTGGGAAGAAGCAGACCCTTGGCTGTTTGGCGCTTGCATCGCCCTCACCATCTTCGGCGGAATCATGATCCGCAGCGTCGAAATCAACCAGGGGCTGATCGACTGGTGGCGGCACTGGGTAACTGGGGCAGTCGGTTTGTTCCTCGCCATCATCATTTCCCGCTGCCGTTACCAAACACTGATTGAGTGGAAATGGCCGATTTACATATTAATCAATTTGTCCCTGATCGCAGTGCGGTTTATCGGTACTACAGGACTCGGTGCCCAGCGGTGGATCAATATCGGTGGCTTTTACTTGCAACCGTCAGAATTTGCCAAAGTAGGGATGATTATCACTTTAGCAGCTCTCCTGCACGACAAAACTGTCCCCACAGTCAGGGATATGTTGAAGATGCTGGCGATTATGGCCCTACCCTGGGGATTGATCTTTGCTGAACCAAATTTAGGTACTTCTCTGGTGTTTGGCGCGATCACAATGGGGATGTTTTACTGGGGTAATGTCAATCCCGGCTGGCTGATATTGCTGTTCTCTCCTCTAATCTCGGTTCTCCTAAACAACTTGTCTACACCGATTTGGATCGCTTGGGTAGTTGTTGCGGGGATTATCGCTTGGCGAAGCCTACCTTGGCCCTGGTTGGGGACTTTCGCTGCTGTGCTGGTGAACGTGGTGTCGGGACACGTCGGACACCTTTTTTGGGGTGTGCTTCAGGATTATCAAAAAATGCGCCTGACAGGCTTTTTAAACCCGGAGAAAGACCCTTTAGGCAGCGGATATCACTTGATTCAATCTCGGATTGCTATTGGCGCTGGGGAACTCAAAGGCAGGGGTTTGTTTCAGGGAACGCAAACTCAGCTTAACTTTATTCCCGAACAGCATACGGACTTTATCTTTTCAGCTATTGGCGAAGAATTGGGTTTTATTGGCTGTATTGCCGTGTTGTTGGTATTCTGGATAATTTGTTTCCGGTTGGTGGTTATCGCTCAAACTGCTAACGATAATTTTGGTTCTTTGCTGGCGATCGGCGTACTGTCAATGTTGATTTTTCAGGTGTTTGTAAATATTGGGATGAACATTGGCTTGGCTCCGGTTACGGGCATTCCGCTGCCTTTCCTGAGTTACGGGAATGCGTCGCTGCTGAGTAATTTTCTCGGCCTGGGGCTGGTGGAGGCGGTGGCAAGCCAGCGACAGCGCAAGCGTTGGAATTAGAGAATGGGCAATTAGTAATATCATGTCCGGTGAATTAACCATAATCAGGACTTACGCAGGCACACTATATAGTGTGCCGAAAAAGGGGGAGCGCGTTTTCTCTCATGAAGAGCGTGAGTCACCAGATTAAAAATTTCATTGCTCAAAAAATCACCGACTCTCTTGCTAAACAATAAATAAACGTATATAGCAATCCTTGCAGGAGTCGTAAGTTTTTTACCCCACCCCAACCCTCCCCTTACTAAGGGGAGGGAGTAAGAAATTCACAAATGATGCGAGGATTGCTATAGCTGGGTATTAATGTGGGTTCAAATCACATTCCAAAGCGACCAGCACAAGCAATCGCTATTTGGTAAGCTACGATTCGGCTTAGGGCGTTGGGTTAGGGGACGATCCAAAATAGGAACGATCGTAGGACTGCCCTAGAATTTCCTGACCAATGGATGACAAAATGCGATCGCTATTATCGTGCAGGACGTAAAAGGACAAGTCTCGCAATATTCGCTCTATAGGACTCGGTTGAATGAGAGAGCGGGCTCCACAAGCTTGTATGCAGTCGTTCACGGTTTCCGTAGCCAGTTGCTCGGTTATGTAACGGGCACGATTGCCTGCTTGTTTTGCCCCTAAATCCTGGCCAGTTTCCCAGAGAGTGGCTACTTGCCGCAGCCACAAATGCATCGTGTCTATATTAATGACTGCCTTAGCAATTCGGTGTTGGACATAGGGGTCGTGTCTTTTTTCCTGTTTCTTGATGTATGCCAAAGCATACTCATAAGCTCCCTCAGCAGCTCCTAGAAAAGCAGCGCCATATTGAGGTGTAAACCGCGTCTGCCACTCCTCAAGGATGTACTGTCCTGGATAGCCAATCAGGTTTTCTTTCGGGATGAAAGTCTGCTTAAAGCGAACCAGGTAACTAACTGTACCTCTCATCCCAATTGGCTGCCACCAACTATCATCAAAGCTGACACTAGGGTCGGATAAATTGCAGGCTAGCATCAGTACGGATGTCGGCGAGCTATTGCTATGACGCGCCCCCCCAGTCCCTGCTGGGTTGACGAGGAGAATTGCCCACTGTGCTGCTGGGGCGCTGGTGGCGAATACCTTTGTGCCATCAAGGATATAGCCGTCATCTACCACTTGAACTGTTGTGCCAAGGCAGACTTTTTGACCTGGAATTTGAGACTGGGGTTCTCCACTCCACGCCGCCCATTTCTCACCGCGTTGGACGATGCCCTCAAACCAGCGCTTTTTCTGAGACTCATTAGCCATAGCTGTCAGTAAAACCTGAGCATTGGCGTGTCCTTCCCAGCAACGGGCTAAGGATAAATCCACTTTTGCCAGTTCCTTGGTCATCATCCAGAGGGTAAAGATATCGCTACCATGTCCTAACCCTAAACCACCATATTCAGTTGGCACAGCAGGCGCATTGAGACCTGCATTAAAAAGATCTTCAAAATCTTCTGTTGGGAAGCTGGCTGTGCGGTCATAGCCTGCGGCACGAGAGGCAAATTTATCGCGGGCCAGTTGGCTAATGCGCTCAATCAGGGTTTGCTTATTGAGAGTTAGATTGAATATCATCTAGTAGAGTTTTATAGACTTATTTTTTCTTGTTGAAGAGGGCAAGCAAGACCTCTTCGCTGGTTTCATTAGTCCAGCCGATAATAAAACTCCCGGCAAAAATCGGTTTGCTTGCCATCCTTAAACTTGTGAAACCCGGCAATGATGCACAAGCCTTTGTTCATGTTAGCTGCCAAAAAGGATTCGACTGAATTGCGCTCGTATCGCGCACAAAAAGCGTTCTCCTTATTCATGTGATCCACAAACGGCGTCACCTCAGTCTCACCCCAATCGTTGAGGGACTCAGCACCATAAGCATGCATAAGGATTTGCTCATCATGTTTGGTCAGGGTAAATTTCTCGATCCATCGGGTCTTTGTGTTGGTGTTTATCCAGGTTCCCAAAACAGGCGTAAAATCAATAACGGTGTCTCTTTTGGGCGGGTCAGCGTAAATTTCGTTGCGATCCATTTCAAAATCCTCCTTTTCCACTAGCGATGATAAAACTCACGACCAAAGAGACTGGTTCTACCACTACCATCTAAATAGCGGGTATAGGACTGAATGACCAGGATTTCCTGTTTTTCATTTGCCACCAGATGCCTCTCAATCCCGTCCTGGTTGTAAAAAGCGTGGAATCCCCTTGCCACGAGCGATGTTCCCGCCGTGTAAGGCACGGCTTCAACCTCACCCCAGTCAATTGGATCGGATTCGTTGGCTCCATAAACCCGGAGCAAAATACGACCGTCCTGTTCAGTGAGGACAACTCGAACCAAGTAACTGCTGTCCGGCTTAGTATTGCTCCAGTCACCGACTAGGGGCGAAAGATCGAGTGGCTCCTTTACACTAGGCTGCTGGTCAGCCTTCATGTAATGGGCGTATTGAGTTGTTTGTTTCACGATCTAGTTCTCTACTGATGTGGCAATTAGTAAATATAAGCACACTATTAGGATACAACTTATGAGAATGAAATTGCTGAAGAATTATCGGATACATCCCAAATTTTGCCAAAATACGCCAAGTATACAGCACTTCCGGCTGCTATGAGGGTACGCAGACAGTATCGAAAGTTAGGACAGGAAAGGGATACGAGTAAAACTGTGCTTCATAATAGCCGGAAGTGCTGTAAGATAAGGTGCGAGGCTAGTAATAATTTTTCTTCATCTCTTTCAGATAAGTCGTTATATAGATAGATAGATAGATATCCTATGATGCTCCGAGAAACTCTGTATTTAGCGATAGCCCTCAGTTTATGCTGTGGGTTGCAAAGCTGTACTGAACGCTCCAAAGCGGGAGTAAAGCAGCAGAAGTTAATCATTACCGGAGCCAGTACGATCGCTCCTTTGGTTTCAGAACTGGGTAAACGGTTTGAAAAGCAGCATCCTGGTACTCGCATTGATGTCCATACAGGCGGTTCTGCACGGGGCTTGGCAGATGCAAGTCAAGGATTGTCTGACATCGGTATGGTTTCGGAGGCTCTAACTGAAGAAGATCAAAAAAAGATGCAGGTTTTTCTCATTGGTCGTGATGGGATTAGCATAATTGTTCATGCAGACAACCCCTTAGATAAAATAGTCAGCAAACAGGTTGTAGCTATCTATACGGGGAAAATCAAAAATTGGAAAGACTTAGGCAGTAAAGATGCTCCTATAACTCTCGTACACAAGGCAGAGGGACGTTCTACACAGACGCTATTTTTGCACTATTTTGGCATTGACAATAAAGCGGTTAAAGCAGATGTTGTGGTTGGAGATGACCAGCAGGGGATTAAAACAGTGGCTGGGAATCCGAACGCGATCGGCTATGTTTCCATTGGTTCTACAGAACAAAGCATTCAGCAGGGTGTGAAGGTGAAACTTCTCACTCTCGATGGTGTTAAAGCAACAAGTGCTGCTGTTGCGGATAACAGTTTCCCCTGGAAGCGATCGCTTAACTTAGTGACAAAGGGACAACCTACAGAATTGACCAAGCAATTCATAGATTTTACCCAGGCTCAGGAAAACTATGACATCTTCCGCAAAGAAAACTTCGTTCCCGCGAAAAGTTGATCGGTTACTTCTATGGAGCCTGCGGGGTATCGCAGCGATTGTAGGAACAATTGTTCTGTTTATTATCGGATTCCTGGTTCTGGAGTCCATGCCGATATTTCGGAAAGTGGGCATACTGCCCTTCTTGAGGGATGCTTATTGGAATCCCACCCAAGGACTCTATAGTCTCACACCGATGCTTGTCAGTACGCTCCTAGTTGTAGCAGGTGCGGTTCTACTAGCTGCTCCTATAGGGATTTTGTCAGCTTTGTTTTGCCACTACTACGCCCCCAAACCTGTTGCCAATGTCTATCGACGATTGCTGGAAATCATGTCAGGAATTCCCGGTGTTGTCTACGGTTTTTGGGGATTAGTGGTACTGGTGCCACTGATTAATCGCATACACCCGTCAGGAACCAGCTTGCTAACTGGTATTTTGTTGCTAGCGCTCCTGATTATACCGACAATTGCCTTAATTGCTGATGCTAGTTTAGCAGGAGTACCTCAAGAGTATTTGCAAGGTGCAGTGGCTCTTTCATTGTCACGCTGAGGAACCATCAGGGAGATTGTTCTACCTGCTGCGCGATCGGGATTGTTCACAAGTATTATCCTGGGAACGGGTCGGGCGATCGGAGAAACCATCATCGTTTTGATGGTTTGTGGCAACATTGTCCAGATTCCTAGCAGTCTATTTGATCCGATTCGGACTCTACCTGCAAACATTGCTCTAGAAATGGATTTTGCTTTGGGAGATCACCGCTCGGCTTTGTTTGTTAGCGGGCTGCTGTTAATGGGGGTAAACCTTGTTTTAGTGCTACTGGCAGAGGCGATCGCAGAAGAAGATATCTATCACTACTAGATTCTCAGGATATCGCATCTAAATTCAGAATCAAGGACGAACTTTTAGCCCTATGTCAAGACAAGCTATCCCTCCAAGTCAGAACCATCCTTCAGGCGACGCCCACAGTTTAGCGACAACCAAATCTGACCTCGTAACACCAAGCCAAAAGATTGTCTACGCAGACATTCTACTGAGTTTGCTAGTTTGGGCAGTTGCGATTTGTGTCACGGCAGTCTTCGTCTGGATCTCAGTTGATATTGTTTGGCATGGTGCCGGACAGCTTGACTGGGAATTCCTGACTACAGAGCCAGAAAATGCAGGTCGCGAAGGTGGCATTGCCTCAATTTTAGTTTCGACAGGGCTACTTTTGAGCGTTTGCCTGGGAGTTGCCGTACCCCTAGGGTTGGGAACAGCGATATTGTTGGCTGAATTTACTGTATTGAATAACTGGTTTGGACGGTTGGTGCGACGAAGTTTGGATATGCTAGCAAGTGTTCCATCGATTGTTTTCGGTTTATTCGGTAATGCCTTTTTCTGTGTCACCCTGGGACTGGGATTTTCGATTCTTTCGGGAGGCTTAACCCTCGCTTGCATGGTGTTGCCGATTCTGATTCGTTCTATAGAAGAGGGACTGCGATCTGTTCCCCATGAATACCGCTTGGGCGCTGCCTCTCTAGGACTCTCACGCACTGCAACCCTGGTGAATTTGTTATTGCCTGCGGCAGTCCCTAGTTTAGTGGCAGGGTTGATTTTGGGAATCGGACGAGCGATCGCTGAAACTGCGGCTTTGATGTATACGAGTGGTTACGTTGAGCGTATGCCAGAATCACTGCTGGACTCCGGTCGTGGCTTATCCCTGCATATATACAGCTTATCCATGAATGTTTCTGGTGGAGATAGCAGTGCTTATGCATCAGTTGTGGTATTGATGATGATGCTATTAGTGACTAATGGCGCTGCTATTTGGATGGGAGAGCACTGGCTCCATAGTAGGATTCAAGATTGATATCTGCTTGCAGCCAGTTTTGGTATTTTGATCGCGACTCGCTTATGAACACGCCCTCATCAGAAACAGAATTGAATTCTTCTCCTTGTAAGGAGGATTTGCCTCTACCTTGCCTATATACTGAGCAGTTGAGCTTATACTACAACTCTCAGCTTGCCCTGCAAGACGTAACGCTCTCCATTCCCAAAGGTTGTGTTACGGCACTTATTGGTCCTTCTGGATGTGGCAAGACTAGCTTTCTGTCGTGCCTCAATCGCTTGACTGATTTGATTCCCAACTGCAAAATATGCGGTCAAGTCCGGCTGGAGGACTTAGATATTCTCCATCCTAAAACAGATACGGTTGCTCTTCGCCGTCGGGTGGGCACGATCTTCCAAAAACCCAATCCTTTCCCCCTCTCCATTTGGAAAAATATCGTTTTTCCTCTAAGGGAGCATGGAATCAAAGATCGGCAGAGGATTGATGAAATTGTTGAACAGGTTCTGGTAGATGTAGGTTTGTGGGATGAAGTGAAAGACCGGCTGAAGTCTCCGGCTCTTCGCCTTTCGGGGGGTCAAAAGCAGCGCCTCTGTATTGCTAGAACTCTGGCATTGCAACCAGAGATTCTGTTAATGGACGAACCTTGCAGCGCTCTCGACCCTATTACCACGGGTATTGTGGAAGACTTAATTGTAAGTTTGCGAGGAAAATACACAATTTTAATTGTTACCCACAACTTGGCACAGGCTCGACGAATTGCTGATTATGTGGCTCTATTTTGGGTCAAAGATGGCTGTGGCAGACTGATTGAAGCAGGTTCGGTCAAACAAATCTTTGAAAATCCTCAGCAACCCATTACAGGAGCCTATATTAGCGGTAGCCGAGGATAGCGAGGGTTCCAAGAATTGTTTAGTCCCTAAAATTTGGAATGCACTACTAAGCACTTATGTCAACTCTAACTACTTGACTAATGCCCTAGACACTTGTTTTTGGTTAATCATAGCCTCCGTATACCAAACCAGTTCCTCGATCAACGATTTCAGCTTGGGTTTGAATGCTGGATTACATAAGTTTCCCCTTTCGTCAAAGAGATCCTGTACGTTGGAGACGGGCAACTTGTCTGGGATTGGTAAGCCTCCGAGCGCCAGACAGACGAGTTGTAACTGCGTCAGACAATTTAGCCCTCCAAAACCACCTGATGACACAGTACAGATACCAATAGGCTTATACCGCAAAGCCTGGGGTTCGAGGTAGTCAAGGGCATTCTTCAATACTCCAGGGTATCCTCCCTTATATTCCGGAGTGACAATGAGGACACCGTCAGCTTGACTGAGTTTAGAACAGAACTGGAGTACAGTGGGCCCAGGAGTTGACATCTCATTCAATCTCTCTTCCAGGATGGGAAGTTTATATTCGCGCAAGTCAATGAGTTCCGTTTGAACGCGATCGCGCTGGCTCAATTCTCCGAAGATAAACTCAGCCACCTTCACACTCTGCCTTCCTGTTCGAGAACTTCCCAGAAGAATAGGGATATAAGCCTTAGTCATGCCTAGCTCTGCCAAATACTTGAAGTTACTGTACGGATTTGACCCTCGATATCATGTTACCCTAAAAGTAACCTGAGCGTTCGTTTTAATGGTAATTTGAAAAAAAAACTTAATTATGGAAAAGCGTTTAAGATTCCATTGGAGCCTTTCCCAAGCAGGAGATACATTTAGAAAATCTCAATCCTTAAATACTCAATCTGGTCTTGCCAACATTGAGGCTCAAATTGCCTTGTGTCAACGAGCAGAAGAGTGCGGGATTGATTCTATGCTCATGGCAATTGGCTTTACTAGACCCGATCCAATGCTGCTTTCACTAATGCTTGGTCAAAAAACCGAAAAGATTAAATTTCTGGTAGCTGTAAGACCGGGGTTGATTTCTCCAACTTTATTCGTGCAACAAATCAATACTCTATCTTGCTTGCTCAATGGTAGAGTACACATCAATATAGTTAGCGGACGCTCTCCTCAAGAACATCGATATTACGGTGACTTTTTAAACCATGATGAAAGATACCAAAGAACAGCAGAGTTTATGGCTATATGCAATGCTTTTTGGCAGCAAGAAGGAGAGGTTAATTTCAAGGGAAAGTTCTATCAAATTGAAAATGGTAAAATCAATACTCCCTTTGTTTCACCAGAAACAAGTAAGCCGGAATTTTTTTTAGGAGGAAACTCAGATAGCGCTGCTGAAATCGCTGGTAAATATGCTGATTGTCTTTGGCGTTTTCCTGATGCGCCAGAAAAACTTCAACCCCAAATCCAAACAGTATTGGAGTGTGGCAAAGAAGTTGGCTTATTAGTTTCGTTAATTACTCGCCCAACTCAAGAAGAGGCAGAAGCAGCAGCTCAAGCGATCGCAGTCAGGGTCGGAGATAAAGCAAAAGAAGTTATTAGAGAATTTAACAAACAATCGGATTCTGAAGGATACCAATCTGTATTTGCTTTGTCTGAAAAGGAGCAGTCCCCCTGGTTAACTCCTTACTTATGGACTGGTGCTGTTCCTTATCTTGGTCCTCCCGCGATCGCCTTAGTGGGTTCTTATGAAAAGATTGCCACAGCAATTATCGAGTACAAAGCTATTGGTATTAGCCAATATCTTTTTATGGGTTGGCCAGATATTGAAGAAATGACTCATTTGGCTAAAGGAGTTATACCCTTGCTTCGGAAGTCAGGAGTAAGTTGTTAAATTATCATCAAAAAAGAGCAACTCATGTCCGGTCAATCACCATTAATAAAAATGCCCCCAAGCCTTGCTGTAAAAGCATCGTCCGGGATGGGCATTTGCTCGGACATGATATCACTTAAAGTTCTTGACTGAGCTGGTGCCGATCGAATTCCAAAAACTCAGCAGTCCACCGCAGAGGTATATCAAGGAACTTACTTCCTATTGTGATGCAGCTATCCAGGAAGGGTGTTTCTACTCCAGCTAGGCGAGCTAAAACCTGTAGGGGAAAACAGCCATAAGGCAAATCTTCAACCAAATAGCGGTGATGAGGGTTACACAGCGTCGTACTGGAGTAGGCTCCAAGCTGCTGCATATGTTCGTAAAGGGTTGGCCCCTTGGTTCCATATGCGATTTGATAGTGGCTTTTGATATCAATCAAGTTGAGCACTCCCAGTGCTTCACCCACCGCCATGCGATCGCCATCCAGGTGCTCAATGAGTGCAACAGTACGGGGACCCACCTTATGATAGATGTTGTAATCCTCACCAGATTCCCATCTAGCTAATGAAACCAGAAGCAGAGGAAGGTGGATAATGTCATTAACTTTATTTAGATCAATTTCTAAAACCGAAGCAGCTAGCCATAAATTACTGAAGGCATCTTGGAAAGTTGCTACAATCCGATTTGTCATGGTTCGGTTTTGAGCTGCCACAAAGAACTTGTTGGTAAGCGTACTAATCCTAACTTCGTCCTCCGTATTACCGCGACTGACGAACGGAGTATTGTTAACATCGGCTACAGCAGGCAAATGTGCCTCAGCTATCCCCTGTCTCTGGAGTACCTTACAAAAAACCCAACCTGCAAAGCGACTGCCACAGAAAACCAGAACATTCATTTGGGAATTGATATATTTAGCTAGAATCTTGGCATAAGGCTCAATGTCTTGACCGCGACAACAGATCAGCACGTTCAGCGGTAGTTGACCGCCATTGAGTGCCGCCAACTCATCAAGGTTATTGGAACAAGCTGCAACTGGATAACTTCCGGGAGAAATTGGTCCTATTGAGTGAATGGTTCTTGTCTGGGCAACAAAAGAAGAACGGCGAGAAAAAAGGTAAACAGTATATCCCTGAGCGCTCAGATAGACTGCTGTGGCTAAGCCAATGTGTCCTTTTCCTACAACCAGGTAGCTAGTCTGTGGCATGGGCTAATTAATTCATCCGAAAACTATAAACAAATATATCTTGAAGTGAATGGCACTGACTTAAGTTGCTAAATCCAGTTAATTGTAGCAGCTTCCTTAAAACATCTAAGTATTCGGACATAAATAAACAGTGCTGTGTAAAGAAAGATTAAGGGAAAGACTGAAGGGGCGCTCGCGCCCGTGCCCGCGGGCTGAGTGCGATCGACGGCGATCGCATTCTGCCGAACCAACAGACTGCGGAGGGATGCCTAATAGCTGATTGCAGCATTATTGAGACTGTTGCAAGATATCAATGTCGATCGGCCGTTCTTAACTTGTCGTTAGCTGATTACTCGTTCATATTCTTGTAAGTAGCAACAGCAGAAGGCGAACTCCGGTTTAAATAGCGAAATATCCAATACTTAAATACAGTATCCAAGATAACTGGAAACGTCGCAATGAACAGAAATATGAACTGCCTATTTTCTGGCAGTCCCAAATGCCTCGATAAACCTTCGAGAATTATTTCCCAACCGTGAGGCGAGTGAAATCCGACAAACACATCGGTAAACAAAATAATTACGAAAGCCTTAGCACTGTCGCTGAGACCGTAAACCACATCGTCCATGAAAGACTTTAAAATCTCAATCTCTTTCTTATTAGTGACGATAATCGCGGCAAAGGCTATGCAGGAAATCAAATCGGCAAAAATATTTTTAATAGCTCCACCACTTTCAGAGCGGTATTCCTGCGCTAGCTCAACTGCTTTCTCGGAAATCTTCTTTTCCGTTTCCTCGGAAGAAAGCGATGGAGCCATGCCAATTAATGTGTCAAATTTGAGGTGCCGCTCAAATTGCTCTAGTTTTTCAAATGCTTCTTCTTCCAGATCAACATTTATGAATAACGGAGCATTTTGCTTAATTCTAAAATGGTCAACTACTGGGCCGATTAGAAAGTTTTTGGAAATTTGATTCGTCAACAGCGGAACTAAAATCAAAAGCAAAATAAATCTCAGAGAAATAATCGTTTTTACTTTGGAATTGCGGAAATTTTTAACTACTTCTTTTTCAGCTCCAGGGTCTAAATCTTTAGTGATTCGATTCAAAGTTCCCAAAAGTGATCGCGGCAATAAATTCACTTCTTCATAGTTAGTGTCAACCTCACCATCGTGAATTTTAACAAAATTAGCGGAACCTTTATTTTGGTCAGGTGGAGAGCTGCTATTTTTTGTAGATTTTGCCTGCACATTTACTGAACTGACAACCGGAACAATTGCCGTTGATCTACTACTATTAATATACTTGTCGATGACTCCATCAATAAACTCTAGCTTCTCAAATATAAGGGAGGCTCTATCTTTATTGTTGAGATGTAATCCGTGCTGGTGAGGCTCAGCGCTGTGCCCCGTTTTTGGTTTGGCCCCCACTCGCTCCGGCAGTTCCAAAAAAGAACGGCTAGCATTAAACTCAACCATTCGGGTTTGGATGACCTTGAGGTATTTTTGCAGTTCGGATTTAAAGTAAGACAGTGTGCTTTGTCCGTAATCTCCCGATCGCTCAGAGATTCCTTGACCGCCAAAATGCTCGTCTTCGATCGCCTTAATTGCTAAGGCAGCATCGTAGGCCTGTTCTAGAGCCCTCTCAGGGGTTTCTCGATACCATTGGTGAACGCTGTAGAGATATTTTACAATCCTGTTCCACGGAGAAGTATTCATAGCTAAAGCTGGTTAGTTGGCTGTAGACATTAGTGATTAAAGTATTCACGGTATGGTAACAAATTTACATAAATTGAGAACTGCCACCGAGGATTCAATTTGGATTGTCGGATCTGCCCGCAGTGGCAAAACCACTCGTTTAGTCGAGCAGTTCTGCATTTGGAGCAAAACTGTCAAGCCTCTGCCTGCAACAGTTTCAGGGCGATCGAGTTCCGGGCGGCGGCGGGCTGGACAAACTGCCCCAGCAATTTTAGTCTTAGCAGCTAATGGGGACAACCGGCTAGAATTGGCCGATCGCATCGCCGTCGCTACCGAAGGAAAATATACCTTTCACTCCACAACGCCCTTCGGTTTTTTTGAGCAGGAGGTATTGCTATTTTGGCCCCTGCTAGTTCAGTCGCTGGATTTGAAGGCTCAATTTCCCCTACGGCTGCAACCTGAAACAGAACTGGAACTTGCCACGAGACTCTGGCGTCGCGAACTAGACGAAGGGATTTTGCAACAAACAGGGGTAAGTCCAACTCGAATGGTGCGTCGAACTCTAGACTTATTACAACTGGCTGCTGTCAGCGGTACGCCGAGAGAAGAAATTCCCAGCATTCTACAACAGGGATTTGCTGGGGAAGGCAGCTCGATCAACCTGTGGACTAGCATGGGAGATTTGCTCGAAAGGTGGCGGGAATGGTGCTTGACGCGCGGGCTGCTGACTTACGGGATTGTTTGCGAACTCTACTGGCGCTATTTGTTGCCGGATGTCAGTTACCAGCAGCATTTGGCCTCTAGATACCAAGCTGTGATCGCAGACGATGTTGACGATTATCCGGCGATAAGTCGCCATTTGTTCGATCGAATGCTCGACCAAGGTGCGGCGGGGGCGTTCTCCTACAATCGGGATGGAGGAGTGCGTTTGGGCTTGGGGGCTGACACCGAAGACCTCGCCCGACTCGAAAGCAGGTGTCGCATCGTCGAAAAATTGGACGCAAAAGCGGGTTTATCCCCAGAAATTGGGGAATTGGCGGTAAGTTTAGCCGTTAATTCTGAGGGTTTTTATCCTTTAGGCTTGAGTTTGCCCGGATCAGTTCGATCGCTCGAAACAATTTCGCGGGCGCAACTGCTGCGAGAAACCGCCGAAATCATCGTGGATGCAGTGAAATCACAAGCCGTGGAACCGCAGGAAATCGCTGTAATTGCTCCTGGGATGGATGCGATCGCCCGTTACAGTTTAACGGAAATTCTGGCGCGAGATGGTATCGCCGCCGTATCTCTCAACGATCAGCGTCCCCTCTCGACCACCCCAGAGATTCGAGCTTTACTCACTTTGTTAGCCTTAGTTTATCCGGGACTCGGCCGTTTAGTCGATCGAGACGGCGCCGCCGAAATGCTGGTAGTGTTGGGCAGCCAGAAACACCGTTCATTGGAAACAGAAGATTCCAACTCGACGTTCAATCTAAAATCTCAAATTCAAAATCAAAAATCGATCGACCAAGTGAGAGCAGGTTTAATCGCCGATCACTGTTTTTGTCCAGATCTCGATCGACCTCAATTGCTGCCAATTACAGCCTTTCCCCGGTGGGACAGACTGGGACACCGAGCAGCCAGGGCCTACGAGCACATTGTGGAGTGGATCGAACAACAGCGGTCGCAACAGCAGGAGCGGCTGTTGCCGAGTCCAATTGCGCTGCTCGATCGAGCCATCCAGAAATTTCTCATGAACGACAGATACCTGCCCTACGATCGGCTAGCAGCCCTGCGCGAGTTAATGGAAACCGCCACCCACTACTGGGAAATCAACGGGCGAATGCAGCGCGTAGAACCAACAAACGGCGGCGACTCAGAAACCATCGCCCGGTTCATCCAGTTGTTGCGTCAAGGAACCGTCACCGCCAACCCCTTTCCAGTCCGTCCAGAAGGCCCAGCAGCCAGAGCCGTCACCCTCGCCAACATCTTCCAGTACCGCAGCAGCCGCCGCGCCCACAAATGGCACTTTTGGCTGGACGCCGGCTCGCCCCTATGGCTGAGTGGCGGTGCGGCGACATTGTTTGGTGCTCCCTTATTTTTGCGATCGCAACAGGGGCGTCCCTGGGAAACCGAAGAGGAAACAGTGGCCGACCAACAGCGACTGCGGCGAATTCTGCTAGATTTGTTAAGTCGCTGTTCCCTGCTTTACCTTTGCCACAGCGAACTATCCGTCAGTGGACAAGAACAAACCGGGCCGCTTCTGCCCCTAATTAACAGCTCTGTTTCTTGTCAGCAGTCAGCATAAGGCATTCGGCTTCGGCAGGCAAAAGGCACATCTGTATTCAGCATTCGACATTCGGAAAGAAAAAATTATGACGGCGAAGATTTTTATTTTTTCTGATTCTGGATAAATACACCGGGCTGACTCCAAGCCCGACTTCTAGGTTCTATCGAAATGGCGCGATATTAAAGTATACCCAACATAGGCCTCAAAACGTGCAAAAATTAATATTTTGAGATCAAAAGATGCCCGGCTTAAAAAATATCCATAGCCGTTGCAGTTTTGATTTAGTATGCTAGAAATGATGGGATTATTAATCAATTTTAAGCCAGATTTGTGGCAATAAACTGATACTAATCAGTTCTTAAAGTTAATCGGGATCGTCGTTTAAAGGAGCCAAAATAATGCCAAGTGCAGTGCCAGTAGTAATTATACCAACACCAACACCCGAACCAACACCCGAACCAACGCCAACACCCGAACCGACACCAACACCCGAACCAACTCCAACACCCACTCCAACTCCAACACCCACTCCAACGCCAACTCCCTCCGGTGACGACACATTTGGTGGCATAGACGACACATTGGGCGGAGGCCAAGGTACGTCGCCCGCAATCATCGGCGGCGTAGTCCGCGGCACCGAAACCAACGACTCCTTAGTTGGCAGTCCCGGCCCCGACGTGATTTCCGGGCTGCAAGGCAACGACACCGTGCAAGGAGCCGACGGCGACGATTTAGTATTTGGCAACGACGATGATGATGTGTTGTTCGGCGCGCCCGGCAACGACGTTCTCGATGGCGGTTCAGGACTCGATACCCTGTACGGAGGTAAAGACAACGACTCCCTCGACGGGGGAAATAACCCCGACCTGTTGTATGGCAATGACGGCAACGACACGGTAATCGGAGGCGAAGGCAGAGACACGGCTTACGGCGGCAAAGGCAGCGACAGCTTGCGTGGAGGCTCTGGCGACGATAGCTTTTTGGGCGATCGAGGCGACGACATCCTGTGGGGCGACGAAGGTAACGACTCGCTCTTCGGTGGCGACGGCGAAGACTTGGTATTTGGCAACGAAGGAGGCGACTGGCTCTACGGCAACGCCGGCGGGGATACATTTTTTTCCGGCGACGGCGACGACATCGTATTCGGCGGTGACGGCGACGACATCGTGGACGCCGGTGCTGGCAACGACGTTATTTGGGGCGAAGCAGGCAAAGACGTAGTGGCAGGAGGCGAAGGCAGAGATGTCTTCGTCATCGGTGCCTTCAGTTCCCCCAGCGGCAGCAGCAGCGACGGCACTAACCCGGCATTTCTCACCACAGGCGGCCCCGATCTCGCCGATGCCGACATTTTCACAGACTTTCGCCAAGGCGAAGATGCGATCGGGTTAAGTGGCGACCTCAAGTTTGAAGATTTGGTAATCTTCCAAAGCACCGAAACCAAAGCCGGCAGTACGATTATTCGCAACGGCGTCAGCGGCGACTTTTTAGCAGTATTGCCCGGAGTGGACAGCAGAACCCTAGGGCGAAGCTCATTTGTAATTGCCCCCACAGTTCCCGGCAGCGCAACTCCGCTTCCCCTGCCGACGCCGACACCAACGCCAACGCCGACGCCGACACCAACGCCGACAGCCAGTCCGACACCAACGCCGACAGCCAGCCCGACACCAACGCCGACAGCCAGCCCGACACCAACGCCGACAGACGGTCCGGTGCCGACGTTCCCGACGCCGACAGCAAATCCGACGCCGACTTTCCCGACGCCGACAGGAAGTCCGACGCCGACAGGAAGTCCGACGCCCATCCTTAACCAACCTCCAAAAGCAGTTAACGACAACTTCACCACTGTTGCCGGTCAAACACTCAGTTTCAACGTTCTGTTGAACGACACTGACGCGGAAAAAAGCGCTCTGACTGTCACGACTTTTACTCCAACAGGCAAGGGCAGCCTGGTTCCCGTGGGCGGCGGCGCATTCAAATACACGCCGAATCAGGGCTTCTCGGGTAGTGACAGCTTCAGCTACTCGATCTCAGATGGCAACGGCGGCACAAGTCAGGCGGTAGCAACCATCAACGTTAGCAACCCGCCACAGCTAGTAATTAACGACGGTGTGGTGGTTGCCAAAAGTAATCCTACCCAGACGATTACTGCGGCCGATTTGTTAGTCACAGATCCCGACAACACCCCTTTGGAAATCGTTTACACGATTACTAAAGCCCCCGATGCTACCAGAGGTTTTGTCCAAAGGGGCACCACCTTTCTCAACGTCGGTGGCAAATTCACGCAAGACGATATCAACAACAACATCGTCAAATACAACTTGCTGGCAACAGGTGGCAGCGACAGTTTCACGTTTACAGCCTCCGACGGATCTGCAACTCTCGGGCCGGCATCCTTCAGCATCACGGTGGTAGATAATATTGTCGATCGCAGCGCACTCCCGGCCAACAGCTTTACAGGCAGCAACCTCAGCGACTTCATCCTCGGCGGGGCCGGCGACGATACCCTCTCTGGGGGCGACGGCAACGACATCATCGATGGCAGTGGCGGCAACGACCTCGAATTCGGTGAAGCAGGCAACGACTCGCTGGTGGGTGCGATCGGCAACGACACCCTCGACGGCGGACTGGGCAACGACACCGTAGACGGCGAAGACGGCATAGATTCGCTGATCGGCGGACTGGGCAACGACATGATGTTCGGCGGCAATGACAATGACATCATCTTGGGCGGTGACAACAACGACACCATTGACGGCGGTGCAGGCAATGACTCGATATTGGGAGAAGCCGGCGACGACTCGATACTTGGAGGAATAGGCACCGACACCTTACTTGGTGGCATAGGCGACGACTCCCTCGACGGCGGTGCAGGCGACGACATCCTCGACGGTGGACTGGGCAGAAACTTGCTCGACGGCGGTATCAATAACGATTCCATCTTGGGCGGGGAAAACGATGACACGATGTTGGGTGGAGAAGGCAACGACACGGGACTCGGAGGTTCGGGCAATGACTACGTGTTGGGCGAAGCCGGCAGCGACTCCCTCGACGGCCAAGCTGGCGACGACACTCTCGACGGCGGTGCCGGCAGCGACTGTCTCAGCGGCGCCTTCGGCAATGACTTGGTATTGGGCGGCGATGACAACGACTCGCTTTCCGGCGGTGCAGGCAATGACATTTTGGGCGGTGGCAACGGTTCTGACTTGCTCACTGGCGATGCGGGCAATGATTTCTTCTACTACGAAACTCCCAGCGAAGGCGTGGACGTGATTGCTGACTTTAACGCTAACGGCAGCGAGACCGACAGATTTTTGTTCAGGTCGTCAAATTTCGCAGGTTTAACCAACTCAGGAACTACTCTCGATTTCACCAGTTTTATCGTTAGGAATATCGGGTCTAGCGGCGACAACATTAGCAAGCAATCAGTCATTTTGTTTGAATCTAAATTTGACAACGCTCAAGCAATAAATGCAGTGTTGAAGAATCAAAACGGTTCGAGCAAAACGGGAGCTTTCTTCGTGTACCTGAACAATACTTTTAACAAGTACGTTCTCGGGTTTGACCCGAATGTGGCAGATGACAGTCTCCCAGCTTTCGATTTGGCAGTGTTGAATTCTATTCCTACAGTGCCGGGAGCGCTCAGCACCGTCATTACTGCATCTGACTTTAAGTTTATTTAGTAGTTTTTGAGTAGCGTCGCAAGGAGTCGGAACAATGCCAAGTGCAGTACCAGTAAGTTTTCTCGAAGGGCGGCCACCCTTCGTGTTAGAGGATGACAACGGCGATAGTTTGGATGGGGGCACGGCGCCGTCGCCTACGCCGTCGGCGGGGACTTCTCCGACAATGACGGGGACTTCTCCGACAATGACGGGGACTTCTCCGACAATGACGGGGACTTCTCCGACAATGACGGGGACTTCTCCGACAATGACGGGGACTTCTCCGACAATGACGGGGACTTCTCCGACAATGACGGGGACTTCTCCGACAATGACGGGGACGGGCCCGGACATTTCGATCACCCCGGTGCCGCGGCCACCTCTGACAGTTCCCACGCCTCCCCCAGAGCCACTTTTTGTCGATGGCTTAGTTGTCGCAAATGACGGCAGTAACTATTTAATCGGCAGCTTGTTCAATGACACGATTGCCGGGGGTGCCGGCGACGACACGCTTTTGAGTCGGGACGGAGACGATCTGCTTAGGGGCGAAGACGGTAACGATTCTCTCAACGGCGGCGCTGGTAAAGATATTGTTGAGGGCGGGCGCGGCAATGACACGGCGCGGGGCGGCAAAGGCGATGACTTGGTTTCTGGCGACCAAGGCGATGACGTAGCTTTTGGCGACCAGGGCAACGATCTTGTCTTGGGTTCTGAAGGCAACGACTCGCTCTATGGCGGTAAAGGCAATGACTGTCTGCGCGGAGGTGGGGAGGACGACCTGATTTTTGGCGACAAGGGCAGTGACAATGTTTTTGGCGACACGGGTAACGACTGCCTGATCGGCGGGGCTGGCAATGATATTTTGTTGGGCGCCGAGGGCGGGGATGTCATCACCGGCGGTGTTGGTAATGATACTGGTGACGGCGGCGAGGGTGATGACCTGCTCTTCGGGGGCGACGGCAATGATTCTTTGTCTGGAGATGCTGGGGATGATATTCTTTCGGGCGATCGCGGGTCTGATACTCTGACAGGAGGCGACGGATCGGATATCTTTGTTCTCGGTAGGGTGGGCACGTCGCCTGGTGACAACGGGTTTCTCACTACTGGGGGCCGCGAAATCGGCGATGCTGATGTAATTAGAGATTTTAATGCGGGAGATGCGATCGGTCTGGCTGGAGGTTTAAACTTTACAGAGTTAGAAATTTTCCAGGGCCAAGGCTCGAATTCTAGCAACACGATTATTAGGGACAGGCAAACTGGGGAATTTTTGGCGGTGTTGATTGATGTTCGATCGAACTCACTAGATGAATCTCGGTTCACTACAGCTCAAATACCGCGCGTAGACGACAATCCTTTCACCATTCAGGGGACAAGTGCTTCTCCAACTCCGGCGACAGGGACAAGTGCTTCTCCAACACCCGGAACGGGAACAAGTCCTTCTCCAACACCCGGAACTGGAACAACTCCTTCTCCAACTCCGACGGGAACAACTCCTTCTCCAACTCCGACGGGGACAACTCCTTCTCCAACTCCGGCACCGACTCCGACGGGGACAACTCCTTCTCCAACTCCGGCACCGACTCCAACTCCGGCACCGACTCCGACGGGGACAACTCCTTCTCCAACTCCGGCACCGACTCCGACGGGGACAACTCCTTCTCCAACTCCGGCACCGACTCCAACTCCGGCACCGACTCCGACTCCGGCACCGACTCCGACTCCGGAACCGACTCCAACTCCGACACCAGGGACAAGTCCGAGTCCGACTCCATCACCATCACCGGGGACAACTCCTTCTCCAACTCCGTCACCGGGGACATTGCCGACACAGGTTCCGAGTCCGACTCCGACTCCGACTGCGGGCGGGACAACCCCGAGTCCGAGTCCTTCGATCGTCCCCACTCCAACTGCTGCGCCCCCAACTCCTCCGCCTTTAGGCGGCGGGCCGACTCCGCCGAGTTTTACATCTCCGACTCCTAACCAGCCGCCGATCGTGGAAGCTGGCAAGACGGTGACTGGTTTGCAGAATTTGCCTTTGTCTCTGAGCATTTCGGCGCCCAGCGACCCGGAGGGCCAAGCGCTGGCGATCGCGGTAGTCGGACTTCCCAATCCTACTTTTGGTCAGGTAATTACGGGTACGAACCCCCTCACCGTCAACCAAAAGTTAACCGTTCAGGATTTACTTGGGCTGACATTTCAACCTGGAACAAACGTGATCGGGCAAGCCGGTTCTTTCAGCTACAGCGTAGCTGACGACCAAGGCGGGACGGCAGCAGCGTCAGTCGCAATTAACATCAATTCTTTCGATACCTCCGTAACTGTTCCAACTCTCCTGCCGCCGATTGCTGGGGATGACGGCATCGTATTTACAAATACGAATAATTTGCTGCCCACTTTTATCGACGTACTGGCGAACGATTCCAGCCCGCAAAAAGGGACGCTCAACATTATCAATGTCAGCACACCGCAACTCGGAATAGCTGTAAATCTTGTCTCTCAAGTGCAATTCATCCCCGGCAACGTAGCGGGTACAACTGCTTTCACCTACAGCGTTAGCGACGGATTCGGGACAATTCCGGGCGTAGGTACTATCACCGTTCAAATCTTGCCGGCTGATAGCGGGCCTAACAATTTGGTTGGGGGTTCTTTGCCGGACAATTTGAACGGTTTGGAGGGCAGCGATACTATTGATGGTCAAGGCGGCAACGATACGATTAACGGCGGTTTGGATAATGACGTGATCGTAGGTGGCCTCGGCGCAGATACCATGACGGGAGGCGGCGGCAGTAATCAATTCCGCTATACCAGCCCTGCACAAGGTGGGCCAGCTTTTGATGCGGCTTCTTCGGCGGCGATCGAGGCTGCGATCGCGGCGGGCGGATACGATGTGATTACTGATTTTAACGGTCTCGGTGTGCCGATCGCCGATCAGTTTAATTTTGCCCCCGGATTTGCGAATCTCAGCGGTAACACCCAAGTTCTGCTGAATGTGCAGACAACTGTTTCTGCAAATATTCTGGGAGGAACTGCTTTCTTGTTTGCCTACGATTCCGGCGGCAATACTTACATTATTTATGACGGCAATGGCAATAACGTCACCGGCAGCGATTCTCGCATTTTGGCGAAGTTAAATGGTGTAACTGGGGTTTCTGCTCTTTCGGAATTTGACTTGACGTTTATCTAGGAAGATAAGAGGTTTGAAACCGCAGATAAACGCAGATAAATGTCTATTTTTTGGGCAGTTTATCTGCGTTAATTTGTGTTTATCTGTGGTGAAAACTTAAATCTGATTATCTTCAGAAAAAAGTCCCAACAAAGGCCAGAGAATAACACCGAATTTTGACAAAAATTAGAGGTTTGAAACCGCAGATAAACGCAGATAAACGCAGATTTTGTTGGCCGTTTATCTGCGTTAATTTGCGTTCATCTGCGGTGAAAAATTAAATCTGATTTTCCTCAGAAAAAAGTCCCAACAAAGGGCCGAGAATAGCGCCGAAAACAAAGCCGCCGGCGTGGGCCCAGTAGGCAACTCCCCCGGATTCCATGCCGACACTTGCCGGGGCATTCAAGGAAGCCAGGCCGCTCAATGCTTGCTGTGCAAACCAAAATCCTAGAAAGAAGAAAGCGGGGACTCTGACGGTGGTAATGAAGATTCCCAAGGGCAGCAGTGTCAAAACTTTGGCTTGGGGATATCTGAGAATATAAGCTCCCATCACGCCTGCGATCGCGCCGCTAGCACCTAGGGACGGAATGGCTGATGCTGAGGAAAAAAACCACTGAGTTAGTGATGCTAAAACGCCGCAAGTAAGGTAAAATATTATAAATTTGACGTGTCCTAAACGGTCTTCTACGTTGTTGCCAAAAATCCACAAAAATAACATATTGCCGGCAATGTGGAGAAAGCCTGCGTGCAGGAATTGGGAGCTAATTAGCGTCGTCCATTCGGGAAATGGCGAAACTGGCAGAGACACCCGACACATATTGCTTAACTGGCAAGGAACTACTGCCCAAGAGTAGAAAAATTCCGTTAATTGTCGATCGCCCAAACTGAGTTCGTACAAAAATACTAATATGTTTGCCGCAATCAGCCCGTAGGTGACGTAGGGAGTGATAGTAATGGGATTTTCATCGCGTAAGGGAACCACAGCCTTTTTTTCCTCATCAAAATATTGGCAACACAGTAGCGCATTTATAGCCCAGGTGTCTCCTATCTAAAGGAAGAGGGAACAAGTCAATCGATTTTAGATTTTAGATTGTAGATTTTAGATTAAAGAATTGAATAATTGAATAATTATCGATTTTAGATTAAAGAATTAAAGAATTAAAGAATTAAAAAATTGAAGAATTGAAGAATTGAAGAAAGCGACTTGACGGATGTATCCGGGGGCTGGTTATCGGATACTATATTTTTTATTTCTGCACGGATGAATCCGGGGGCTTGTTCCGCCCCCGAATCCCGCAAGCTGCCTTGAAACCCGCCGTTTCCCGCTGAAACAAAAATAAAACCCATTTAATAAAACCCTCCACCTTGCAGTTAATTGAATATCTGCTTTTTAGTGTTGGGTTTTATTTTACCGCAAAGGCGTATATGGTAGGATTGCAGATCAAGTTTGTAGTTGCGATATTGGTGCAGGTTTTCACATCTCAACAAAACTACAAACTTATTTATCCCCTTGCTGATTACATTTTTACAGCAGGGCTAGTCGAAGGTTTAGGCGACTTAATGTCCTGGGAAACTGCACGGGCACGGAAGAGTTTAGCAACGGCTTGCTCGCACTTGGACAAATCCGCTTCTATCTCTGTAAAAATGGCAGTTGATACCGGATCTGTGAACTTCGCCCGCAGGTGGTTGAGATCGACAACACCTGTCTGCAAATCGCCGAGGGTACTCCGCAGCAAGAAAGTTTCATCGGTTCCTTGCATTGAAGATTTTAATTTAGCGTATTTGTCAGCAATTTGGGCGGGAATTGAGGGTTTTTCGCCGAAATCGTTGAGGCGGTTTTCGAGAGCGAGGATGTGTTTCTGTTTATTTTGGATCATTTCCGTCAGGAGCGATCGCAAATCGGCATCTCCGGTTTTTTCCGCATAATGTTGAAAGGCTTCGCAAGCATAACGTTCCCCTGCAAGGGCGGTATTCAAACCTTTAACAATGTCGCCTTGTGTGGAGCCGCCCCAAGCATTAGCTAATTTCCACCATTCTGCATTTGTGTCAGTTTCTTCTGGTAAACCGACTTCTTTTCCGCCGTAACCGAGGCGAGCCAGAATTGCAGTGGTAAATATTGCTAAATCTCCGGGTTGGCGGGAAGTAATCAAGTTGCCGTCAACGACTAAAGGTTCGTTAATGTAGTTAGCTCCGGCATTGATCATGTCGGTTTTAATTGCCAAGAAACCCGTCGCATTTTTGCCTTTGAGCGCGTCGGCTTCAATCAAAAGTTGCGGGCCGTGACACACAGCAGCGACGATTTTTCCTTGCTGCATCGCTTCTTTGACAAACCGCACTGTATTGGGATTTGTCCGCATGGTATCGGGAGCCATACCGCCGGGAATTATCACTGCATCGAATTCTGCTGCTACTGATTCAGTTGTAGTTCCGTCAGCTTGCTGGGAAACTTTACCATTTTTCCCGGCATACTTTTCGTTGGTACGGGAACCGAGGACAACTACTTCAAATCCTGCTTGTTTTAAGCCGTTGTAAGGAACTAGAAATTCGGAATCTTCCACTCCATTTTCGATGAGTATGGCAACTCGTTTGGTGTTGGTGCCGTTATCTGCTGTCATAATAATCAGTTTCCTTTAAGTTAGCATTTTGTTTAAATTTAATTCATTTCTTGGTGTTTTCGCGTCTTGCTAAGGTTATAAATTGGTTGGTGGCACAATGTGCGAGGTGAGTCTTTGGAGGTAGGCTTTTGTGTATTAGCCGCACGCTACAATTTTAACCAAATTGCAAAAATCCTGTTAATCAAATTTTTGGACGGGCTAGAAGCCCATCCCACAAAATTTTTTGATTTTTGGACGGGCTAGAAGCCCATCCCACAAAATTTTTTTCTTGTGGAACGGGCTTTGAGCATCGTTCAAATCATAGCCTCAATGCAAGTAAGAAGCGCCATTAATGTCGATCGTTGTCCCGGTAGCGTGCTGGGCTAAACCAGAGGCTAGAAAGGCGATTACATTGGCGACATCTTGAGGAGGAGCGATTTTGCCGATCGGGATATCGCGCACAATCTCTGCTTCGCCAAACTCCCGAATAAACTGATTAGACATTTCCGTACTGACAAATCCCGGTGCAACAGTAAAAGCCAAAATATTCTCAGCAGCGAATCCTCTAGCAATGCTGCGAGTCAAAGAAACGATCGCACCTTTTGATGCAGCATAGTGCAGATAATTCGGGTCATCGCCGCGAAAAGCAGCGCGACTTGCTATATTAATAATTGTACCGCCATTGCGAGTTTTAAAATGCAGAATTGCTTCCCGGCACAAGTCGGCGACAGCAACTAAATTAACTTGTAGAGTTTGCTGCCAAGCTGACGACCAAACATCAAAATCGTCCTCTATCCCCGCTGACTGCATAATCCCAGCATTGTTAACTATAATATCAATATGACCGCGCCATTTTAAAGCATCTTGCCACAAACTATAAGCCGCCTTTGGTAACATCAAATCAGCAGCTAATAAATAACATTGATCGCCCGCCACACTTGCTGCTACCGATTCCGCCGCTTGCTGACTGCGAAAGTAATGCAAAATCACCTCAGCCCCAGCATTAACCAGAGTCCGAACCGTCGCTGCACCAATGCCTTTCGAGCCACCCGTTACTAAAATTACCTTTCCAGTTAAATCAATCATTTTTCCATCTCTATCTTTTCTCTTTCTCTGCGCCCTCTGCGCCCTCTGCGGTCAAAAAAAAATAAATCCCCTTCACAAACGAAAGAGAATTGCTACATGATACAGCACATTCCATCTAATGTGTATGTAATTTCCTCATGCTGATGGATATCTGCCATAGACCTCCCAACAACTTCCAGATCCTTTCCCCTGTTGGTTTCTATTGGAGATATAGCCACTCCCTACAGCACTATAGCTTCTTTGTCCTTAAACTCAATAACTAAACGGGATTCGGGAGCAGAGGTAGAATTAACTCCATAACTTGGTCATACTGAAAGTTATTGACACAATCAATTAGCGCACTGGAAAGGGTTGATTGAGATGCGGGAATTTGTTTGATTAGCTCGTTCATGACTTCAAAATCAACATCGTAGGCAGCTTGATACATTTCTTCTAACCACTGAGAGGACATCACGGCTAGCTCTTCTGGAGATAAATAATCAACAAATAGTTTTTGGGAATCTTTTCCTACAACTGTGTAGATGTACTCTACTCCCAAGTGTTGAGCGAGTTTGTCAAAGACGATCCCTTCCTGAAATGGCTTGCTCATAAAGTCGTCACAACCAGCCATAAGAGCTTTCTCTCGCTCTTCTTCAAAAGCACTGGCAGTTAAAGCAATAATGACAGTCTCTTGTCCATGAGGGTGTTCTCTAATGCGTTTAGTAGCTGTGTAGCCATCCACGATCGGCATTCGTAGATCCATCCAAATCAGGTGTGGGGACCAACTTTCCCACAGGGATAGTGCTTCAACTCCCTGTGTTGCTTCGCGCACCTCAAAACCGACTGAGGTAAGGAGTTTGACCAATAAGCGGCGATTTTCCTCTACATCTTCAACCACAAGGATGCGGTAAGTTGGTTGTCCTGGAGCTATACCAATCACTCTTTGTTTAAGCAATTCTGAGGCAAGGCAGACTGCTTGAGGTAACTGTACCCCAACTTCAAAGTAAAAAATGCTGCCCTGATTCAATATGCTTTGAACCCGAATCTGACTACCCATGAGTTGGACAAATCTTTGGCTGATAGCTAGACCTAGACCAGTACCTTGATTCAATTTATTCCCAGCTTCAGCTTGCACGAACGCCTTAAATAAGCTGTCAACTTCTCTTGGAGCAATTCCCACTCCAGTATCCTCAATTTCAAAACATAGGCGACAGGACGTTTGGTCGCTCTGTTCTGATCTCACTCGTAAGGTAACGCTTCCTTGATTAGTAAACTTAATCGCATTACCGAGCAGATTGACTAAGACTTGATAGAGTTTTTTCTCATCGCTATGCACAAATTGGGGAAGATTGGGTTCTCGCTCGACAATTAGTTTCAATCGTTTCAATTGGGCTTTAATTTGGAACATTTCTTCAATAGAATTCAGCCAACTTTTTAGATCAAAGTCAGAAAGATAGAGTGTCATCTGTCCGCTTTCAATTTTGGATAAATCTAAAATGTCGTTAATCAATTCCAATAAATGTTCGCCGCTACGATTGACGATCGCCAGATCTTGTTGGAGTTCGGGAGTCAGAGCAGGATCGTAACTCATCAATTGCGTAAATCCCAAAATAGCATTCAGAGGAGTACGGAGTTCGTGGCTCATATTGGACAGGAACATACTTTTGGCTCGGTTGGCTGTTTCTGCTGCTTCTTTAGCTTGCTGAAGTTCCAACTCGGCTTGTTTGCGATCGCTAATGTCAATTAAATATCCCAACATTTCCACGGGTCTACCTGCAGGATCTCGAATTAGTCTGAGGTGATTGAGCATCCAGCGATCAACCCCATCTGAGCGACGCATACGGTATTCATGGAAATAAAAATCATTGACGAATGGATTGGCTAAGCCATTCAGCACTCGTTCTACATCATCTGGGTGTAAGTTATGCACCCAAAATTCACCATTTCGTAAAAACGCAATGCTTTCATAGCCCAATACCTCTTTGACATTTTCGCTGATGAACGTTGCTCGATAATCGCCATCAGGTTTACAGCTAAAAATCACGACTGGGCTGTAGTTCAGGAGAAAGTTGAGGCGATTTGTGGTAGCTTGCAAGGCTTGCTCAGCCAGTTTTAGCTCTGTCACATCCTCGTGAACGGCAACATATACGGTTCCGTATTCAGGATGCTCAAACATGGATGTATGAACCCTGCACCAAAAAAGGTTTCCATCTTTTTTCTTATTGTAGACTTCATATTGTGCTTCTCCTTTCTGCTCAATTTGAGTGACAATATCTAGAACGCTTGCGTCTGGTGTAAGCTCTGTATCGACGTAATTTACTATACCAACAGATTGACCGGCGAGTTCACCCTCTGCATAGCCAAACATCGCATCAAATTTGGGATTGGTGTAGACGATCGTCAGATCTGATGCTTTGACTAAACACACTCCACCTGCCATGTTATGCATAATAACACTCTGAAGCTCTAGCGTCTTTTGAGCTTCTTTTCGAGCGGTAATGTCTTGAATTTGAGAAATAAAATGCAGTGGATTTCCCTGTTCATCTTGTACTAGCGATACATCAAGAAGACTCCAAACTATATTTCCTTGTTTATGGAAATACCGTTTTTCTATTTGGTAATTTGAAATTGTTCCTGCTAATAGCTGATGTACATAACTAAGATCCGCGTCTAAATCATCAGGATGCGTAATGTCTTGGAAAGTTAACGCTAACAACTCTTCTGAGGAGTAGCCAATAATCGGAAATAAGGCAGGATTGACTTTAACCCAGTGCCCATCAAGTGAAACGATCGCCATTCCAATTGACGCATTTTCAAACGCATTGCGAAACTGCTCTTCACTGTTTCGTAAAGCCACCTCAATTTGTTGGCGTTCGTTTTCAGCCCGCTTGCGCTCGTTGATCTCATTCTCTAAGGCTTGATTTGCCGCAATAAGTTGAGCTGGACTAGGTAAAGCTAAGGCTGATGGAATTAAAAACACTAGCTCAGATGCAGTATATATAGAAATCAGAGCAGTAATAGCTTTAATTCCTCCAGAAAGCCAATAAGTAGGATACCAAAGCGTCCAAATTTCCATGATATGAGTTGTACCACAGGCAATTATGAAGGCGCTAAACAGAAAAACTACTTTCGGAAATGGAGTATCTTGGCGCTGTCCCACAAAGTAGATTAGCATGATTGGGATGGAGTAGTAAGCTAAAGCGATTAAACCATCGGATAAAATATGTAATCCTACTAAGTTTGTTTGCCAGAGATAGCAGTGACCATGAGGAATTAATCCTCCACTTGAAAAAAATTGTGTAATCATACCTCACCTGCATTATTCATGAGTGCTGAAGTGCTTAGCGATTGAGTTCTGCCATTGCCCGCTTGATCGTCGAAGTCCTACCGGGAAAACCACTTTTGAGTAGGGAGATGTCAAATTGCCAACCCAGCAGCACGAGACATCCGATCGCAATGACGAGTAGATTTGCCCTGTAAGAAATGTGGTTGTTCATAAATCGGCTGCTTGGGTTAAAAAAATATTCTCCTGATGTTACGCGAAACGAAGAAGGGCAACCACGGGGGGATTATCCCTACCTGAACAAGTCAGATTTTGTAGGGGGCTGTGCCACCGTGCCAGTCCTAGAACTCTGCGATCGCAGGACTTCTTTCTGCGTAAAGTGAGTTTATAACCTAATAATTCAACTATACTCTTATTCATAGGCTTATAATCCTCTGGCAAGAAACTAGGGAAATTAGTATGATTGTCGATAGAACTAGCGATAGAGTTAGCGATCGAGCTACAAACTACCGAGGCAATATTTTAATTGTTGACGATTTGCCTGATAACCTGCGTCTTCTCAGGGATACTTTGAGGGCAGAGGGTTATAAAGTTCGCAGTGCCACGACAGGTGCAATGGCGCTCAGAGCCGCCCAATCTCCATCGACGGAGTTAATCTTACTAGATATTAAGTTGCCCGATCAGGATGGCTATGAAGTTTGCCGACAATTAAAATCTGATGAGCGCACCGTAGACATTCCAATAATTTTTTTGAGTGCGCTAAATGAAACTTTTAATAAGGTGCAAGGGCTGGCTGCGGGCGGGGTAGATTATATTTCTAAGCCATTTCAAGTCGAAGAAGTATTAGCTCGTGTCGAAACCCACTTAACTATCGGAAGGCTGCAAAAAAGACTCCAAAATCAGAATTTACGTCTATTGATAGAAATTGAAGAACGGCAACGTCTCGAAGAATCTCTCTTTGCCGAAAAGGAATTGGCTCAAGTGACACTGCAATCCATTGGCGATGCGGTCATTACTACTGATGCCCAAGGTAATGTGAGATTTTTCAATCCTATAGCTGAGCGACTGACAGGCTGGAAGGCTCTTGATGTTCAAGGAGTTCATTTCTCTACAGTCTTTCTAATTGTTGATCAAGTAACGCGAGAGCCAGTAGAGAATCCTATAGACAAGGCTCTATTAGAGGAGCGAATTGTGAGCTTAGCTAACAATACTATTCTGATTGCCCATGATGGAACAGAGTATCCCATTGCTGACTCGGCAGCACCAATTCGAGACCGCCAAGGTCAAATAATCGGGGCAGTCATCGTCTTTCATGATGTTACTGAATCGCGCTATCTCACCCATCAACTCTCTTGGGAAGCGAATCACGATGCCCTGACGGGTTTAATCAACCGTCGAAGATTTGAGCAGTACCTAGTTGAGGCGATCGCCTCTGTTAAAGATAGCAATCACCAGCACGCTCTCTGTTATTTAGATTTAGATCAGTTCAAAGTCGTTAACGATACCGTAGGTCATCTTGCTGGCGATGAGCTACTGCGCCAAATCAGTGCACTTATTCAAAAGGGAGTCCGTGCTAATGATATGCTGGCTCGCTTGGGAGGTGATGAATTTGGTATTTTGCTCACTCAATGTTCGCTCTCTCAAGCAACCCAGATTGCGGAAAACCTCAAAGACCTAGTGCATCAGTTTCGGTTTATTTGGAATGGCAAAATCTTTATTATCGGAGTCAGTATTGGAGTTGTTGTTATTGACCAAACAAGCCAAGATTTGATGGAGCTTCTGGGAGCGGCTGATGCAGCTTGTTATGCGGCCAAAGCCAGAGGGCGCAACTGTGTTCATATTTATAGTCTAGATGATAGCGAACTAATTAAACAACGTGGTGAGAGGCAGTTGGTTTCCAAAATCAGTCGAGCGCTGGAAACCAATCGTTTTTGTCTCTACTACCAAAAGATTGTCTCTATTACCTCTAAACCATTAGTAGAGCATTATGAGATTTTGATCAGAATGCTGGACGAAAATGGAAAAATAGTATCTCCAAATGAGTTTATTCCCGCCGCCGAGCGTTACGGCTTGATAACTGAGATCGATTGTTGGGTAATCGAAAAATTTTTCTCGAACTATCACAAATTGCCGGAGAAAGATGTTCTTAGTCAAGGCTTGTATACGATCAATCTTTCTGGGGCTAGCATTAGTAACAATCAGTTTCTGAGGTTTTTAATCGAACAATTTTTTCGATACAAAGTCCCCCCACAAACCATTGGTTTTGAAATCACGGAAACCGCAGCGATCGCCAACTTTGAGCAAGCCAGATATTTCATGAGCGAACTCAAAAAGATTGGGTGTTGCTTTGCTTTAGATGATTTTGGCAGTGGGTTGAGTTCCTTTGCTTATCTGATGAATTTACCAGTTGATTATCTAAAAATTGATGGTAGTTTTGTCAAGAATATTAGTCATAATTTGATTTCTCAAGCGCTCGTTGAAGGCTTTAATCGTATTGCCCATGCGATGAATCTGGAAACTATAGCTGAGTTTGTCGAAGACGAGACTATCTTAGAAAAATTGCGGGAGATTGGAGTAGATTATGCTCAGGGTTATGGAATCGCCCGCCCCGTCCCTATTAATTTTAATCGCTAGCCATCGCACTCAGCCAGCGAACCCATTGACTCACGCCTGCGTCCAGTCGGTCGGCCTTCAAGAAAGTCGATCGCCCGCTGCTACAAGGCTGCCTCAATTTACTATGTCACATTTAGATGGAATGTGCTGTAATTGTAAAGGATTGAGTGTTCTATTGGAATACGGTTCACTTAAGACAGATCCCCCCTAACCCCCCTTAAAAAGGGGGGGACAAGAATGCCCTCAAAGTCCCCCTTCTTAAGGGGGATTTAGGGGGATCTCCGGGGTATAAATAGTGTTAAGTGAACCGTATTG
>Ga0209490_10000637_pt1 | contig 34908 bp, 27 predicted proteins | sample MAT06_FD_187209 | JGI IMG/M metagenome (GOLD analysis project Ga0209490, IMG submission 187209) | Freshwater microbial communities from Lake Fryxell liftoff mats and glacier meltwater in Antarctica - MAT-06 (SPAdes) (version 2) | ecosystem: Environmental > Aquatic > Freshwater > Ice > Liftoff...
ATAGAAGATTTGAGTGAGTTACTTTTTGATTTATCTAGTCAAGATAAACCTGTTAAATCCTTCGCATAATGTCCGCCAATAGCCTTCATAGCCTTGATTTAGCCTCTCGACAATTAATCCACCCTGCATTAAGAAGGGGGGCTAGGGGGGATCGATCGAGAGTTTACTTCATAAACCTGCAATCTGCTGTCTCAAGATTCACCAATCAAGGGTTCAGTTAAATCTAGAACCTTCTCAAACTGAAACTTATTCACCCAACTTCTGAGAGTTTGAAGCTCGAAAGCGTGAGATTCAGGAATCTCCTCTAGGAGTTGAAAAACTAATTCTGAATCAGCTTCAATAGCTGCTTCATAGAATTTTAGTATCCATTCTTTTGACATGGCTGCTAATAAATTAGTGAAATTTAACGGTTCTCCAGTCACATTAGAAGGATGAGAGGGTAGCTCTTGCTCCTGATAAATATAAATGACTCCCAAATGTTTAGCCATGATGTCAAAGATGGCTTCTGTGTGGAACGGTTTTCGCACAAAATCATCACAACCAGCCGATAAAATAACTGCCTTTTCTTCTTCCCACACGCTAGCTGTTAAAGCAATAACAGCAGTAGCTTGACCTTTGATGGTGCCTTTAATGCGTTTCGTGGCTTCATAACCATCCATAACGGGCATTCTCATGTCCATCCAGATCAGATGGGGTGAGTATGAATCCCAAATTTCAAGCGCTTCAATACCGTTGCTCGCTTCTTCCACTTCAAAACCAAGAGGTTTGAGGAGTTTAACTAACAGTTGCCGATTGTCATTTTTATCGTCCACTACTAGGATGCGATATTGGGGTTGGTTAGGCGCTAGGGCAACGACGCGACGACTGTGGGGTTGATTTTGAATGGCGCTGGCATCAGCGATGCCCACAGGAATGTCAAATTTAAATGTTGTGCCCGTTGTGTCTTCTAAAAATTCCTTGAGAGGCATTCCAGGGGTGAAAGCTTTACCGTGACTAATGACTGTTATTTCACCTCCCATCAAGCGGACAAATTGACGGCTAATGGTCAGTCCTAATCCGGTTCCTTGCTGCACTTTTTGACCTGATGCTGTTTGCACGAAGGGTTTGAATAGATTCTCCAGTTCCTCTGCTGCAATGCCAACTCCCGTATCTTTTACTTCAAAGGTAATGGTTGTTTGTTGTTGGTTGTTGGTTGTTTTTGTTCCGGCTTCAATTTGGGCTTTTAACTGTTTATTTTTTACCTCTAAAGACACGCTTCCAGAAGAGGTAAACTTAACGGCATTACTGATAAAATTAATCAGCACTTGTCGCAACTTAACTTCATCAACGCAGATATATTTAGGAACATCGGCAGCACATTCAAATCGTAAGTCTAAGCTTTGAGCGTTGGCTTTCAACGCAAACATCTCCTCGATTTCAGCTAAAAAGTGATGAATGTTCAAATTATTGTTAGATAGCGTCATGCGTCCGGCTTCAACTTTGGACAAGTCAAGGACTTGGTTAATCAGAGTCAATAAATGCTCTCCACTGCGATGAATGATGTTGAGGTTTTCTTTTTGTTCATTTAACAGATTAGTATCCTGATTCATCAGTTGAGAAAAGCCGAGAATGACGTTGAGGGGAGTTCGCAATTCGTGGCTCATGTTGGCAAGGAAAGTGCTTTTGGCTTTGTTGGCGGCAACTGCGGCTTCTTTGGCCCGTTCGAGTTCTGCTTCGGTAAGTTTGCGATCGCTAATTTCTTGTTCTAAGCGGATATTTTCGATGAGAGTTTTTTCGGCTTGTTTGCGATCGCTAATATCTTGAAAAGCGGCGATCGCATATTCTACATTACCCGTGTCATCGAAAATGGGCGTACTGGTTGATTCTACAGAAACAATCCGCTCGTTTTGATATAGTTCCAAGTCATCAGCCTGAGCTTTTTCACCTAAGAGCGATCGCACAACGGGTAGCTGTTCGACTGGATACATCTCCCCAGTGCCTGCGCGATAAACGCCATAGGTTTGTGATAGTTTCTCGGTTTCGGCTTTGGGTAAATCTTGAATATTCAGTAACTGCTGTGCAACTTGATTGGTGTAGATGATTTGTCCTTTGGCGTCGTGAACGGAGATGCCCACGGGAATAGCATTGAGGAATTTATTCAGGCGATTTTGGGTCGATCGTACTTGGGTGTAGAGTCTGGCGTTGGTAAGGGCGATCGCCGTCTGAGTTGAAAGCAATTGTATCACTTCCAGGCGATCGGGTGTAAAAACCCCATCTGCTAAATTATTTTCCAAGTAAACAATGCCAATTAATTGCCCTTGATTGAGCAGAGGAGCGCAAAGGATAGACTTGGGCTGCTGTATTTTGATATAAGCATCTTGGGTAAATCTGCCTTCACGGGCAACATCGGTTTCAATCAGTGCTTCTTGAGTCCTTTCCACATAGTGAATAATCGACAAAGGCAGGCAGGTTTCTATAGGAGTCGATTGCAACACCATCACCTGATTTGAGTTGGCCTCACCTGACGCTTCGACTCGCAGTTGTCCTTGAGACTCTAAAATTAGATAGCCAGTTTGTGCCCCGCAGCTTTCCAGCAGAATTCTCATCAAAGTCGTGAGGAGTTTATCCAGCTCAATTTCACTGGCAATCGCCTGAGATGCTTTCATCAATGCTGCCAAATCCAGGGTTTCACCTGAAGTGCTGCCAGAAGTATTAGGTAGGCTGTTGCGCGAATTTATGGATATATTGGCTGTCGAAAAACGCTTTAAAAGTTCTGGATACTGTCGTTTTAAATCTGTCATTTTAGCTGTTGCACCCCAACGTAAATAGCAGTAGTAAGCATTTGTCATATAGGCTTGGGCAACTTGCTCTTTTCCCCAAGCGAGGTAAAACTTGGCAGCCAATTCATTAGCCAAAGCCTCTTCGTTGATATAGTCATTTTCTTTGGCTAAGACAATGGCGCGATCGTAGTAGTCGATCGCCCTAGCATTTTCACCCAAAACTCGATATCGCTCTGCCTCCACTAGATAGAATTTATGGAGGTGAGTCATCGGAGCAAACTGCGCCCATTTTTTGATCTTTTTCTGGTTGGTTTTCACCTTCTGGAGGATGACTTTTTGCTCGGATTTTGGTGCGTCAGAATAGATAGCCAGATAAAGTAAAGAATTGTAGAAATGGTAAAGAGGAATGTTGCCTACAGCGCTATCGCTATATTTTTCGGCTAATTTAGTATTTTCTATAGCTTGCTGATAGTCTTGAAAAACATAGCAGAGAACTAACTTAAAAAAATAAAGGGTGCGACAAAGATTTTGAGCATTCGCCTCTCGATGCAGGGGTAACATTTTTGTTTCGTCATAGTTTTCACCGATTAAACGGCATTTATCTTCAGCCTGTCCCATCAAGTTTAATAAAACCTGTCGATTGAGTTGGTTATAGTAATATGATGTTTCTTGCTTCAGTTGGCTGAGGGTATTACTGTACATTGCCATCTCTGCCTCGACTGTTGCCAATTCCTTCCCCAATACATAGGAATGATAGCAGTATACGCAAACTGAATAAGCTGCATATTCTAAGTCTCCAGTCTCTAGGGCGATCGAGTAAGCATTCTGCAAAGGGTTTAAAGTTTCCCTAAGATGCTCTTTCCAATGTTTGACAAAGTAATTAACAATAAATATGGTTCTGGCTGTGAGTTCTTTAGTATTAAACTTATCGAGTAACAAGATAGCAAGTTGCCCAAATTGATAACCAGTCTCAATGTCTCCTACGGTTTCCCCAGACAAAATTACTCCGTAAGTAGCATAGGCACAAGAAGACACAGAACTATTCCCATATTTGATTGATAAGTTGACCTGTTTAAAGGCAATTAACGGTAGCAATTCAGGTAGGGCAAAATGGGCAGCAGAAAGTACACTTGATAGGATACGCATGGCTGCCAGTTTATCAGGATCAGTCATCACTGGTAGGTCGATTAAGTCCTCAACTCGCTTCCCTACTAAACGTAACTTTGTCTTCACCAGTTCAAGGAAAATATTTAATTTTGTTGGTTTTTTAGGAAAACGAATCCCCAACAGCTTTAATACTGAAAGTGCCGTCTCTATCGCTTCTAACGGTTTGTTTTGTGCTGTATAGGCTTGAATCTTGACTTCATAGACTTTCACTTTGTCCAGCAATGAAGTAGCTTGTTGAAGCACAAGGTTAGCCAATTTTTCCATTTCTTCAACATGGCCACTCAAGATAGCAGCTTCTACTGTTTCCACATACAGTGCTAGACTGAGGTCATACTGACGAAGCCAAGTATCTGCACTCAGGCAATTTATACCAATTCTTAAGTAATTCCAGGCGGGTTTCCAAGCTGCTGATGCCTTCGCTTTTTTGCCAGCAATCAGATTTAATTGAGCAAGTTTATCTCTTTCTAACTGAACGTCAATTGCTTGAATACCGAAGTTGAGCTGATTGACAATATCAAAAATCTTTTGTTGGAGGATCTGTTGCGGTGTATTTTGTAACAACAGTTGCCCGACTTTCCAGTGAACCGCTTGCTTGTAGTCTGGGAGAATTAGGGAATAGGCGGCTTGCTGGATGCGATCGTGAGCAAATTTATAAGTAATTTTTAATTCCTTTGTATCTCGGTCTGTTTTCAGGAATTTGTAATCATCTCCAAGGGGTAATATAAATCCTGCTTGAATAGCATTCCATAATTCATTAGCCGTTTCTTTTCGAGAAGTTTCATTGATGGTTGAAAGTGTTGTCAAATCAAATTTGTTGCCAATACAAGCGGCTAATTGTAAAACCTTTTGTGCTGACTCTGATAAGCGTTGAATTTTTTTTGTCATTAATTCAACAACATTATCAGTGATGTTTTGAGTTCTAATTTGTTCTAAATCCCAAAACCAAGCCCCAGTATTATTATCAAATTTTAGCAATTGCTCTGTATCAAGTAACTTGAGAAACTCTTTAATAAAAAAGGGATTTCCTTGGGGTTTTTTCCAAACCAACTCTGCTAATCTTTGCGTAGGGACGCACTCAGTTTTCAGCGTATCCGCAATAAATTCATTAACCTGGTTTAAATTTAAGGGTAAAAGAGAGAGATGATTAATTACTACTCCCTGTTTTTTCATCTCAGATAAAGTCAGCATGGCAGGATGAGTTGCACTGACTTCGTTATCTCGATAAGCTCCGATTACAAACAGATATTGAGTAGTAATATCGGCCATTATCAACTGGATCAATTGCAGCGTAGCGCTGTCTGTCCACTGAAGGTCGTCTAGAAATAGGACGAGAGGATGCTCTTTTTGACAAAAAACCTGAATCAAGTTTTGAAAAGCTAAATTAAACCGATTTTGTGCTTCTGTTGGAGGTAATTCTGGGACTGGATTCTGTTTGCCAATAATCAGTTCAACTTCGGGAATGACATCAATAATAATTTGTCCGTTGCTGCCTAATGCGCGTCGAATCTTCTCTTGCCACTGCTGTAATTGCGATTGAGTTTCGGTGAGTAATTGTCGCACCAATTCTTGGAAGGCAGCGACTAAAGCTTGATAGGGAATATCGCGTTGCAATTGGTCAAATTTACCTGCAATAAAGTAGCCGCTTTTTTCAGTAATGAGCTTGTAGAGTTCCTGAACTAAAGCTGATTTCCCGATGCCAGAGTATCCAGAAATTAGCATGAGTTCAGTTTGTCCTTGTACGGGCAAATTTTGTGACTTAGTTGTCGTTGGGTTACTCAGGTTATGTGCTAGACCCGCCCCTACTTGTTTCTCTTTCCCAGACGCTACGCGAACAAAAGCAGTCAATAAGGACTCAATCTGTGATTCTCTCCCGTACAGTTTTTGAGGTAGTTGCAATTGAGGAGAAATATCTTGGTATCCCAAGGAAAAAGCTTTAATTTCACCACTGATTGATTGAGCGAGACAATTTTCTAAATCTGCCTTGATTCCCCAAGCACTCTGATATCTATGTTCCGCCTTTTTCGCCATTAACTTCATGACAATTTCTGAGACAGTCAAGGGTATTTCTGGATTAATTTCATGAGGAGGAGTCGGTTGTTTGGCAATATGGCAATGGACTAACTCAAGTGCATCAACGGATTTAAAAGGCAACTGGTTGGTTAGCAGTTCAAAGGTACGACGTTCCAGCATAATTTTTAATGACTCTCCGCCAAAATCCTCCAACAACATCAGTTGGGTATTCTGGTATTTTCTCAACTCGTAGGCTTTAATTGTTCCCTCTATATTAAGACGGCGAGTGATTTCGTATTCCTGCTGATAGCGGTAGAGTTCGGCTGGTGTGGGGTAATCTTCTTTGAGGAGTTTCAAAATCACAGGTTGCTGATTTGATTTGAGGATGCCTCGGTATACGAGGGAATTGGCACTTTCATATATTTGGCTGACAATTGTGATGTCTGGCAGTGAAATCATGTTGGGGATTACTGTTGCTTAAAAAAAACTTGAGTATTGTTCAATTAATTTTATTTATAGTTAGCTTTCGTACTACTGTATGAAAATTACTCTCCAGCCTGAACACAAAAAATTCATAGAAATGCAGATTAAAAGTGGCAGATATCCTTCGGCTGATGATATAATCGCGGCCGCATTGGAACTCCTAACGCGCAGCAGCCAACAACAAGAGATGGACAGCTATCAAAAATGGGTAGAAGAAACGCAGCCCAAGGTAGCATTAGGAATAGCTCAACTCGATCGCGGTGAAGGAATTGATGGAGAAATTGTTGTAGCGAGATTGCAGGAAAAATTCCGCAAAATGCGGGAGAACCAAAGATGAGTCGCTACACGATCTCCCCAGAGGCTAGTCACGATCTAGATGAAATCTCTGATTACTTTGCAAATCGAAATATTGAAGCCGGAGAACGGTTTGTTGAGGAGTTTGATAAAAAGTGTAGGAATTTAATTAACTTCCCTAATATGGGTCGCAGTTATGAGGAAATAGATCCTTTTCTACGGGGTGTTGCTTTAAAGGGTTACATTCAAGGATATGATGTTTAAACCCCGCGAGTATCTGTCGGAAATTGAAAAAACGGACAAACTTTTGCAGAAATTTGGGGTTAAGCAAGATAGTATTAGTTTTCGGCAGCCTTGGGGTCGGAGATTTGTAGTTTTGTCTTATTTGCTGTCGCAAATGCACAAGAAATTGATTATGTGGGATGTGGATTCTCAAGATTATGAAAAAACACTGACGGCGGAAGATATCGCTAATCGGGTGATTGATAATGTGCGATCGGGCTAGATTGTGGTGATGCACGATGGTGGGGGCGATCGCTCGAAAACGGTAGCAGCAACCGAGATAATTGTCAAGACCTTGCAGTCAAAAGGTTACGCATTTAAAACTGTTTCTGAGTTGTTGAAATAATAGCGCACTCCGACCAAAGAAACCGGGTTTTTTGCCGTTTCTGCGTTCTGTGACGGGTATTCTCAGCAAAAACCCGGTTTCGGGCTACCGATATTGCTCTAGTTTAGATATTTTGCCAGGTAGTTAGCAATATTCATGCTGCCGCCCGATCGCCCCATTCTTTCTAAGCCATTTTTTAGGCAATCGTCTAAAGTCCGAACACCTGGCATTAACTGCAAATCTTTACCAGTAGCACTGAGGTTCTCCATCACAGGACTTCCGACAAACTGAGCTTTTTTTAAACCCTGTTGATTTAAGTCAGCAGCAGTCAAAGCGTCTCTAGTAAAAAACGCCGCCTGACGGCATTTTACTGGTGGGGGCAATAATTGGTACGCCCGATCGCGCGTAAGCAGCCCCGTCACCGACAATCGGCATCGCCGCCACATCGACATCTGAGGAAGATGCTCTCAAAGCTTGGAGAATTTGACAGTTAATCGCGTCTTCGCCGTGGCCGTTGCTGAGGAAGAGTACGCCCTTGGATTTCATAGAATTAGAATCAAGATCAAGCTTTTTTAAACTGATTCGCGCGATCGCTACCTGCCGACAGGCTACGATTTTGTTACTCTAATTTAAATACATTGTGGAAGTGAAACAGCGTGAATATTGAAATTGGGCGAGGCAAAAGTGCTCGCCGAGCTTACGGCATAGATGAAATCGCGCTTGTACCCGGACAGCGCACCCTCGATCCGAGTTTGGCAGACACCCGGTGGCAGATTGGCGGGATCGATCGAGAAATCCCGATCATCGCCAGCGCAATGGACGGAGTAGTCGATGTCCGCATGGCCGTTTTGCTGTCGGAATTGGGAGCACTGGGCGTCCTCAACCTAGAAGGAATTTACACCCGCTATGCCGACCCCCAGCCAATATTAGAGCGCATCGCTTCTGTGGGGAACCACGAATTCGTCTCCCTGATGCAGAAACTCTATGCCGAACCCATCAAGCCAGAATTAATCGGTCAGCGAATTAGAGAAATTAAAGATGCAGGAGGGATTGCCGCAGTCAGCGCTACCCCCGCCGGCGCGAGCAAATACGGCTCAGCAGTTGCAGCAGCAGGAGCCGATATATTTTTCGTACAAGCAACTGTAGTGTCAACAGCTTTCCTTTCCCCGGAATCGGTAACGCCTCTAGACTTAACTCAATTTTGCCAAGAGATGCCAATCCCAGTAATTTTGGGCAACTGCGTCACCTACGAAGTCGCCCTGAATTTAATGAAAACTGGCGCTGCTGGCATCCTCGTGGGTATCGGGCCGGGGGCTGCTTGCACATCTAGGGGCGTATTGGGTGTCGGCGTTCCCCAAGCCACAGCGGTAGCAGACTGCGCCGCCGCGCGGGACGACTACTATCGCGAAACTGGCAAATACGTGTCGGTGATTGCTGACGGCGGTTTAATTACCGGCGGCGATATCTGCAAGTGCATTGCTTGCGGTGCCGATGGAGTGATGATTGGTTCGCCCTTTGCTAGGGCTGCTGAAGCTCCAGGCCGGGGCTTCCACTGGGGGATGGCGACTCCGAGCCCGGTTTTGCCGCGGGGTACTCGGATTCGTGTCGGGACTACGGGTACTGTGGAGCAAATTTTGCGGGGGCCGGCCCTCCTAGATGACGGTACGCACAACTTGCTCGGAGCTCTGAAAACTAGCATGGGTACCTTGGGCGCTAAGGATATTAAGGAGATGCAGCAAGTGGAAGTGGTAATTGCTCCTTCTCTGCTGACTGAGGGTAAAGTCTATCAAAAAGCTCAGCAGTTGGGCATGGGTAAGTAGATTTACCGATCAAATACCAGCATACCTTGACAAAATTTGTTCAAGAGTCTCGAAATTTACAGAATATTGTGGAATTATCGAGAAGGAGATGTCACAATAGAAGAAGCGGAGACGAATGTTTCCGTTCACTCCTCACACCACACTCCGCCCGGACTACTGTTCGGGCGGTTCCTTTTTTACCGGAAATCTTGGCTCTTGCTTACTAGATACAGAACTGAGGCTTGTAGCTCCGGAGAGGCCCAGAGTGGGAGAGTGGGAGAGTCTGGGAGTGGGAGAATTTTTTTTCTACATAAGTGCATTCTGCCTTCGGAAACATAAGTGCCTTCGGAAACATAAGTGCCTTGTTCCTTCAGAAACCTTGTGCCTTCTTCCTTCTACCGTCTTCCCTCTTCCTTCTACCGTCTTCCTTCCTTCTTCCTTCAGAAGCCTTCTCTTAAAATCGTTGACGCAAGTGGTTACACTTTTTGCTAGACTTGTTATCCGAGAAATAGTATTTACAAGGATGGCTAGGGATGTCAGCAGCCGCGCAAGTAACCGACTCTACCTTTAAGCAGGAAGTGCTCGATAGCGAAGTTCCAGTTCTAGTGGATTTTTGGGCTCCCTGGTGCGGGCCCTGTCGGATGGTGGCACCCGTCGTAGACGAAATTGCCCAGCAATATGAAGGGCAGGTCAAGGTAGTAAAAGTTAATACCGACGAGAATCCTAACGTGGCCAGCCAATACGGTATCCGCAGCATTCCGACGCTGATGATATTTAAGGGCGGTCAACGTGTGGATATGGTGGTTGGGGCAGTTCCGAAAACTACTCTGGCCAACACTCTGGAAAAGTACATTTAACTCAACTGCGAGCGATTTCGCGCTGTTCTTTGTGGGCCGCGAAAGCTAACTTGCTTCAGAACCGGGGCAAAGCTACAGGAAAAGTTATTAGTTCCCAGCAGGGCAATTTGCTGGTCGCTATTAGCTTCTAACTTTGGCTTGCCCCTTAATTTTTACTATACAATTTGTTATCGTTTCGGAAAAATTCATGCTTCCTTCTGGTCAAGGTTTTGAGTCCCTCCAAGCTGAAGTGATCGACTTAATCGATCGCCTGCCAATGTTAAAGCACTCTCAGTGGATCGAACGATCGCTCTCGACTGTAGTGCAAATGGCAGGAGAGGAACTCGATCGCCTTGACTGGAAAATTATCTCGTCGTCTCTGCGAGATATGGAAAAGGCTTTTCAGATGTTTTATCCTTACCGCCACGTTCGCAAAATTGTGATTTTTGGTTCGGCGAGGGTGTCGCCGGAATCTGCGGAATATTTGATGGCCAGAGACTTTGCGCGGGCGATGGCCCAGCAGGGGTTTATGGTGATTACTGGCGGCGGTGGCGGGATTATGCAGGCGGGTAACGAGGGGGCGACTGCTGAACGTTCTTTTGGGCTGAACATTCAGTTACCTTTCGAGCAGAGTTCTAATCCTTTCATTGCCGGCGATCCCAAATTGCTCAATTTTAAATATTTTTTCACTCGTAAGTTATTTTTTCTCCGGGAGAGCGATGCTTTAGCTCTGTTTCCGGGCGGTTTTGGCACTCTGGACGAGGCTTTTGAGTGTCTGACTTTGACTCAAACTGGCAAGTTCGGGCCGGCTCCTTTGGTATTGATCGATCGACCGGGAGGCGATTATTGGCACGATTGGAATTATTTTGTTCAAAAACAATTGCGGGGCAGAGGTCTGATTTCTGCTAATGATCGCAGCCTGTATACGATTACTGACGATGTAAATGTCGCTTGCGAGGCGATCGGGAGTTTTTATCTGGTTTATCACTCCTGCCGCTATGTGCGCGAAAAATTGGTAATTCGCTTAAAAACTGAGCTTTCTGAGGAAAATGTCGATCGGCTAAATACTGATTTTAGCGATATTGTTGTCACCGGAAAAATTGAAAAAACTAAAGCTCTGCCCGCCGAAGCCGCAGATGAAACCTTCGATCTGCCGCGCCTGACTTTGCATTTCAACCAGCGGGATTTGGGGCGGCTTTATCAGCTAATTGCTGCTATAAATCAAATGGGTGCAGCTTCGCCGGAAGCGGCGCATCCAGAACAAAAGTAGTCAGTTGTCAGTTGACAGTTGACAGTTGTCAGTTGACAGTTGACAGTTGACAGTTGACAGTTGATAGTTGACAGTTGACAGTTGACAGTTGACAGTTGACAGTTGACAGTTGATAGTTGACAGTTGATAGTTGATAGTTGATAGTTGATAGTTGATAGTTGATAGTTGATAGTGAACGACGAACTTTGATATGGATGAGATTGGAAAGAAGTTTGACAACTTGTCTCTTGACAAAAGCGATCGACTGAGATAAATATTTGTACAAAGTCAAGAAAAAAGCGGGCAATAGCCAAAGCAAATATTGTTAATATCTCGATCGCGTTATTTGGGAAAAAACCAGCAAAATGCTAGACCTGCTGCTAATTAGCACTTTGGGATTTCTCGGCAGTTTCGGTCACTGCGCGGGGATGTGCGGCCCGCTGACAGTGGCGTTTTCTCTCTCTAATTCCCGCAACGAAAAATTAGCGACTTTCCGTTTTCATTTGCTGCTGAATTTGGGCCGAATTGCTGCTTACGGCTTAGTGGGCGCTGGAATTGGCGGACTGGGTTCGGTGTTAATTGCTGGCGGACAAATGGCTGGTACGGGTAGCGAATTGCGGCGGGCGATCGCACTTCTGACAGGTACAATGCTGATTTGGTTCGGTGTGGTGCAAATTAAACCCGATTTTCTGCCGCGATTACCACTGTTGCACCCAATGTCGCACGATCGAGTCGCACAAGCAATGAACAAGCTTTCAGCACAAAAAAACTGGTGGGTGCCGGTGGCTTTGGGTTTGCTTTGGGGTTTAATTCCCTGCGGTTTCCTCTACGCGGCGCAGATTAAGGCGGCGGAAACGGGAAATCCAGTTTTCGGTGCGGCGACGATGTTTGCTTTCGGACTGGGCACGCTGCCAACTATGCTGGGAGTAGGTTTTTTTGCTGGCAGATTGAGCGCAGACAGGCGGAGTCAACTGTTTCGGATGGGTGGGTGGGTGACAATTTTGATCGGGATTCTTACCTTGCTGCGAACCGATGAAATGGTCGATTTTACCGGCCACGTAGCGCTGCTGTGCTTGATGCTAGCACTGTTGGCGCGTCCGATTAGCAAGTTTTTGCCGCAACTGCTGCGCTACCGCCGCGCCTTGGGTGTGGGCGCATTTGTCCTAGCAGTCGCCCACACGTTTCATATGCTGGATCATACGCTGAAATGGAATTTTGATGCTGTGTCTTTCATGTTGCCGCAGCATCAGTTGGGAATGGCGGCTGGGATGTTGTCGCTGCTGTTGATGTTGCCGGCTGCTGTCACCAGTGTCGATCGAATTCAGCATCATTTAGGCAAACTGTGGCGGCAAATTCACCTGTTAAGCGTTCCAGCTTTCTTGCTGTGCGCCATCCACGCAGCCCTCATCGGTTCCCACTATCTCGGCGGTTTTGAATGGAAGTTGCACAATCAACTGCTGACCGCCGTTTTAACCGTAGTTGCGGTATTAGTTATGTTTGTGCGATCGCGCTTATTTTGGTCAATTTTATCACTGGAGAATTTATATGTTTCGCCTGTCAAACAAAAATAAAATTTTGGGAATATTAGTTTTTTTAGGATTGCTAATTGAAGCAGCAATTCCCACAGCCCCACAGTTCAATGCAATTTCAGTTTTGGCCCACGAAGTCGAAGTTTCCGGCGATGTTGCTGCTACCTTTCACCTAGAACCAAACCACAATCCCCGCGCCGGAGAAACCGCGAGAGTTTGGTTTGCCCTGACTCGCAGGGGCGGTCAAATTATCCCCCTAGAGCAGTGTAACTGCAAATTAGCGGTTTATCCAAAACAGCACAAAGAGGGGGATAAGCCCCTGATGCAGCCGCCTCTCAAAGCCATATCTGCGGAGAAATACAAAGGCATTCCGGGCGCTGATATCGTATTTCCCAAAGCTGGTATTTACGAACTTGAATTGAGCGGAACAGCAAAGACCGGAGCTAATTTTAAACCTTTTGAATTTAATTATACTGTCACCGTTAGGTAATTGATAAATCCTGTTTGCAGTTGCGTTTTATCGGTGATGGGCAACTGGGATGCGATCTAGGAATTACTCGGTTGATACAGAGATTTTGTTTTGATTGACCGCAGAGGGCGCAGAGAGCGCAGAGGGGAGAATGGAAGAGAAAGATGGAGAGTATGTTTTCTATTTTATGACAGCAAATCTTAATTTTTAATAAAGATAAGTCTGTTAATTCTACATTATGTAAATTTCTGCGTTACATTGTCAGTGTCAATTGTGGAAATTGTTCAAACTAACCTTTCTTGAACTGACTCAAGGATATAACAATGGATATCTTATCTAACACCGTTGCGTTATCGCGGATGCAATTTGCGCTAACGGCAATATTCCATATGCTGTGGCCAGTTCTGACTACTGGAATGGGGATTTATCTGGTAATTGTTGAAGGAATGTGGCTAAAAACTCGCAATCCTGACTACTACCACCACGCTCGTTTTTGGTCTAAACTCTACGTCCTCAACTTCGGGATTGGTGTCGCTTCCGGGATTCCGATGGAATTTCAATTTGGCACGAATTGGGCACCATTTTCTGAAGCTGTTGGTGACTTTTTTGGCAGCATTTTGGGATTTGAAGCTTCAATGGCATTTATGCTAGAAGCAGGCTTTTTAGGAATTATGCTGTTCGGTTGGGATCGCGTTCACCCGATCGTCCATTATTTCGCTACAATCATGGTAGCCTTCGGCGCAAACCTTTCCACAGTCTGGATTTTAGTCGCTAACTCTTGGCTGCAAACTCCGGCGGGCGGAGAAATGGTCAATGGCAAGTTTATTGTCAGCGATTACTTTCAAGCAATTATGAACCCCTTCGCATTAAACAGCATTCTCCATATGTTTTTTGCGACGTTAGAAACTTCCCTGTTTGTGATTGGTGGCATTAGCGCTTGGTACATTCTTAACAAGCGCAACCAAGCCTTTTTTTCCAAATCTTTAAAAATTGCCATAGCCACAGCAATCGCCGTTGCACCTTTGCAGATATTCATCGGACATTTGAGCGCCGAACAAGTCTATCACTATCAGCCGACTAAATTAGCAGCAATCGAAGCTAAATGGGAAACATCCCCAGCCGGAAGTTCAGCCGATTGGACTTTGCTAGCTTTGCCTAATGAAAAAGCCCAAAAAAATGACTGGGAAATCAAAGTGCCGAATGGCTTAGGATACGTTCTGGAGTTCAAACAAAAACTCTCCGAACCAGTCCTCGGTTTAAAAGAATGGAAACCAGAAGATAGACCCCGAATGGTGGGTTTAATCTACTATTCTTTCCGCATCATGTCCGGGATTGGATTCTTTTTTCTAGGATTGATGTTATTCAGTATAATTCAGTGGCTGCGAGGCAAACTTGCTGCTAAAAATATCAGCAGTCAAACTTGGCTGTTGCGGGCTTGGGTATTAGCTGCGCCGCTAGGATATATTGCTGTAGAATCGGGTTGGATAGTGCGCTGTGTCGGCCGACAACCGTGGGTTTTATACGGGCAAATTCGCACTGCTGATGGTGTATCAGCAATCCCCGCTAGCAATGTTTTAGTTTCCCTCATCTTCTTTGCCGTTATTTACAGCTTTTTGTTTGTTTGTGCGATGTATTTCGGCAGCAGAATTATCCGCAAAGGGCCGAATTTAACCCTGCCGGTGCCGGGATTAGAGAATGAACCCGCCATCGAAACTCAACCCGCAGAACACATTCCCAATCAACGTCCAGTAGAAGCACAACAATAGGAGATTTTATGCAAGCTTTGGAGCATTTTCTCCCGCAAGTTTGGTTTGTAGTCTTGGCTCTATTTCTACTCCTTTACGTCATGCTAGACGGTTTTGACTTGGGAGTCGGAATCTTGTCTCTGACTGCTGACGATGAGGAACGCAGGGGCATTTTAATGACCAGTCTGGGCAACGTTTGGGATGCTAACGAAACTTGGCTGGTTTTAATGGGAGGCGCTTTATTTGGGGCATTTCCCCTCGCTTACGGCACGATTTTGACTGCTTTGTACATACCGATTTGTATGATGCTTTTCGGCCTGATTTTTCGGGCTGTCGCCTTTGAATTTCGGGAGCATTCCAACTGGAAAAAGTTTTGGAATTATGCTTTTGGGGCTGGCAGTTTTTTAGCATCTTTAGCTCAAGGATTTGCCCTCGGTGCGGTGCTCGAAGGCATTGCGGTTGACGAAGCGGGTCACTTTATCGGTACTACTTGGGATTGGCTGGATTGGCGATCGATCTTGGTTGCTTTGACGCTGATTCAAGGGTATGTTTTGATCGGTTCAACCTATCTAATTATGAAAACGGAGGGCGAACTGCAAACAAATCACTATCGCACGGCTAAAATTGCGGCGGTGACAACTTTAATCGGAGCGATTTTAATTACGATCGCCACTCCGATTTTTTACGAAAGTGCTAGATCCAGGTTGTTCGAGAAACCGCTAGTTTATGTCTTTGCCGCGATTCCTTTGCTGGGAGTGCTGTTGGTAGGACTGCTGCTGAAAAGTCTCGTAAACAAAGAAGAACGCACGCCGTTTGTCTGGACTATTCTGATTTTTTTGCTTACTTTCATCGGCTTGGGATTAATTGTTTTTCCCTACATTATTCCCTCGCAAATCACGATTTACCAAGCCGCAGCTTCGCCCAGCGCCCTGGTATTTATGATTGTGTTTATGGGCGTTCTGCTCCCGATTATGATTTTTTACAACATCTACAATTATGTTGTGTTTCGGGGTAAGGTTGTCGGCGGCCACTACGGGGAATAAAGCATAATACAACCGCAGATGCAGGCAAATATACGAAGATATTATCAAGTTTATATACTGGTTTATCTGCGTATATTTGCGGTTAAAAATTACCAATTAGTGTTTTATGATACCATCACAACTTACGCAACCATACTAGAAATACCATAGCGCAAATAATGCAGAATAGGGAAAGGAACTGGTTGAGAATTAGCGATCGCACGTCATGCGATTTGAAATTTGAGATTTGAGATTTGAGATTGATCCCACGGATGAGTCCGGGGCTTGCGATCAGTATGGGGAGCTTTTTTCAAAGGTACACGGATGAATCCGGGGGCTTGTGACCAAGTTGATTTCGGTCAAATAATAATTGATAAACATGGGGAAAAAATTACAGTTAATTCTGTCCCTACCGAGGATGCAGAGTTTGCGATCGGTATCTTTATCAAATAATAAAATACAATGGAATAGAAGGTTTTAATTTAACTGTTTTATAATAAAGGATCAACCAGTTATGGATGCGATCGCCCATTTGTCAGGTTATCAGATTACAGAGCAACTTTATACAGGTACACGTACCCTAGTCTATCGAGCAATCCGTACCAGCGACCAATGCCCAGTCGTCATCAAACTGCTGCGGAACGAATACCCCAACTTCCACGAACTCGTCGGGTTTCGCAACCAGTACACAATAGCCAAAAATCTCGACCTCCCCAGCATCATCAAACCCCTGACCCTGGAAGTATATCACAATAGCTATGCCCTAGTAATGGAGGACTTTGGCGGAGTCTCCCTATCTACTTATCTCAAAACAGCAACAAATCAAACCCAACCATCTCAAGCTTTACCTTTAGCAGAATTTTTCCAAGTCGCGATACAACTAACAGACATTATTCACTATCTCTACCAAAACCGAGTCATTCACAAAGATATTAAACCCGCTAATATTCTCATTAATCCAGACACCCAACAAATTCAACTAATTGACTTTAGTATTGCATCCCTCCTACCACGAGAAACCCAAGAAATCCAGAATCCCAATATTTTAGAAGGAACATTAGCCTATCTCTCTCCCGAACAAACAGGACGGATGAATCGAGGCATTGACTATCGTAGTGACTTTTATTCCCTGGGTGTGACCTTTTATGAATTGTTGACAGGAAAGTTGCCATTTATCTCGGATGATCCGATGAAATTGGTGCATTGTCATCTCGCTACACAGTCGATACCGATCCATCAAATTGATCCTGAAATCCCCTTGATTTTATCGCAAATTGTCAGTAAGCTGATGGCAAAAAATGCCGAAAAACGCTATCAAAGTGCATTAGGACTCAAGCACGATTTAGAGATTTGTTTATTTCAGTTACAAAAAACAGCCAAAATTGAAGATTTTGAACTCGGAAAACGAGATATTAGCGATCGCTTTACTATCCCCGAAAAGCTCTACGGTAGAGAAAAAGAAGTTGATAAACTATTAGCTGCCTTTGAGCGAGTCAGCCTGGGAGCAACAGAAATGATGCTAGTAGCAGGTTTTTCGGGAATTGGGAAAACCGCCGTTGTCAATGAAGTTCATAAACCCATTGTCCGTCAGCGCGGTTATTTTATCAAAGGCAAATACGATCAATTTCAACGCAACATACCCTTCAGTGCCTTTGTGCAAGCCTTCCGCGACTTAATGGGTCAATTGCTATCAGAATCGGATACCCAACTGCAAACATGGAAAACCAAGATTTTAGCAGCAGTGGGAGACAACGGACAAGTCTTGATTGACGTGATTCCTGAGTTAGAACGTATAATTGGCGCTCAACTTCCTGCAACAGAATTGTCAGGAAGTGCCGCCCAAAATCGCTTTAATCTGCTAATGCAAAAATTTGTGCAAGTTTTCACGAGCCAAGAACATCCTTTAGTGATGTTTTTGGATGACTTGCAATGGGCGGATTCAGCCTCCCTGAATATGCTACAATTATTGATGATGGATACAGGATATTTATTAGTATTGGGGGCATATCGAGATAATGAAGTTTCACCTGTGCATCCATTTATATTAACAGTGGATGAAATAGTTAAAAGTGGGGCAACAGTGAATACGATTACTTTGCAACCGTTAAGCGAACCCGATATGAATTTGTTGGTGGCGGATACGCTGAATTGCGAATCATTCCTTGCCCAACCTTTGACAGAATTAGTGTATCAAAAAACTAAGGGTAATCCCTTCTTTGCTACCCAGTTTCTTAAAGCATTACATGATGACCAGCTCATTAGCTTTGATTGGGAGATTCAACATTGGCAGTGTGATATTGCTCTAGTCCAAGCCTTAGCTATCACTGATGATGTCGTTGAATTCATGGCTTTGCAATTGCAGAAGTTGCCCAGAGAAACTCAGGATGTTCTCAAATTAGCTGCTTGTATTGGCTCGCAGTTTGATTTGAATACGTTAGTAATTATCAGTGAGAAATCTGCTGGAATGACGGCTACGGCTTTATGGAAAGCATTGCAGGAAGGTTTGGTGATTCCCACGACCAAAATCTATAAGTTCTTTACGGAATCGGATAGTAATGAAGTTTTCAAGGCTTCAGCTAATCCAACTTATCGATTTTTACACGATCGCGTCCAGCAAGCTGCCTATTTGTTGATTCCCGACGAGCGCAAGCAAGCCACACATCTACAGATCGGTCAACTACTTTCGAAAAATACTGTTTTGGCAGATCGTGAGGAAATTATATTCGATATTGTCAACCAACTAAATCGTGGTCGGTACTTATTAAACGATACACAAGAAAAGGAAAAATTGAGCAAATTAAACTTAGTGGTCGGACGAAAAGCTAAAACTTCCACCGCCTATGCTGCTGCCTGCGAGTATATGACTACTGGCATGGAATTATTGGCAGAAGACAGTTGGAATACTCAATATGACTTATGCTTTGCGCTCCACAAAGAACGGGTTGAAGTTGAGTATTTGAAGGGCAATGTTGAAGAGTCCAAAATCTGGAGTGTTCGCACTCTGGAACAGGCAAAGACACCCCTAGACAAGGCGGAAATTTACAACTTGGCAATTATTCAATACACCCTACTGGCTGAATATCCAGAAGCTATTGCTGCGGGAATTCAGGCTTTATCTTTGTTGGGAATTGATCTTACTGATGATGATTTTGAGTTGGTGCGCGATCGCGAAATTGCCACCGCTCAAGCCATCTTAGAAAGCCGAGCGATCGCTTCTCTCAGTGATTTACCGATGATGACCGATCCTGAGAAAAAAATGGCGACAAAGTTAGCTATTGCTATGGGTCCCCCCACCTATCGATCGCACCAGCGTCTGTGGTCAGTCATTTGTGCCAAGGCTGTTAATCTGTGTTTGCAATATGGTAATACTCCTGAAGTGGGCTATATTTACCCAGCCTACGGTGGCTTACGTGGTTATGCTTTAAATAACTATCAAGACACAGGTGAGTTAATCGATTTAACGCTGCAATTAATGCCAAAATTTAATAATTGTTCAGCCGAAAGTGTAGCCTATTTAATGATTGGTAGTTCTCTCCGCCATTGGTCTCATCCTCTCAAGGTAGCCAGCCAAGATTACCAAAACTCCTATCAAATTGGTTTGGAATCAAGTAATTTACAATATGCTGCCTATGCTTTTGGACACCATATGTATTGTCATTTTTATCAAGGAGTAGAACTGAAGCAACTAGAGGCAGAAATTAATCACTCTCTGGCTTTTAGTAAAACTCAAAAAAATCAATGGGCTATCGATCTACTGACTGGTGGTCAAATGCTTGTATCGAGCTTGAGAGGAACGATAACTTGGTCGGAAATTAGAGAAGCTGAGTATCTGGAGCGCTGCCGAAGCCATAAAAACTGGCAAGTTATCTGTATTTATCATATTCTCAAAAGCCAAATTCTTTATCTCTACGATCGCCCCAATGAAGCTTTAGAATATGCCCAGAAAGCTGAAGATGAGATTGTCAATGTTGCTCCCCAGGGCTTACTTCCTTATGCCAGACATCGCTTCATCTATGCTCTGTTGTTGTGTCAGAGTTATCATCAAACTTTAAATATAAAACAATCTGAGTTGTGGCAAAGATTGGTAGCCTATCAACAGCAATTAGCGGTTTGGGTGCAAAACTGCCCGGATAATTTTAGCCCTGCCTATGAACTGGTTTCAGCAGAAATGGCGCGTGTTTCTGGAGATAAATTAGCTACAATTGAACTGTACGATCGCGCGATCGCATCCGCCAGCAAAAGTGATTTTATCCAAGAAGAAGCCCTCGCCAACGAACTAGCAGCGAAATTCTACCTGGAATGGGGCAAAGAAAAAGTAGCTCAAGCCTACATGATTGAAGCGTATTATTGTTATGCCCGATGGGGAGCTAAAGCCAAAATAGACGATTTGGAAAAACGTTATCCTCGCCTACTCGGTATTATCCTTCAGCAACCTCAATCCTTTACTTCCTTTAAGGAAACGATCGCCCGGGGAACGATTACTTCTACTCACTCTTCTAGCAGCAACTCTGAATTTCTAGATTTGCCTACTCTGATCAAAGCCTCTCAAACCCTTTCTGGGGAGATTGAACTAGATAAACTCCTGACTACTCTTTTAAAAATAGCGATCGCGAATGCTGGGGCAACTAAGTGTGTCTTATTGCTCAAACAAAAACAGTATTTACAGGTAGCGGCTCTTTTAGAAGAGGGACATGAACCTGAGCTCTTACCATCAATACCGCTAGAATCAAGTCAGGATGTAGCGATTAGTTTGGTTAACACTGTCAAGCGTAGTTTGAAACCTTTGGTAATAGTTGATGCTAGGGTAAGTTTCCAGCTTGCAAGCGATCGCTATATTGAACAGCACCAGCCGATCAGTGTTCTTTGTATTCCAATTCTTAATCAAGGGCAGTTGATAGGAGTTTTATACCTGGAAAATAACCTGACGGTAGGGGCGTTTACGAGCGATCGCATTGAAGTGCTAAATTTGCTGGCTTCTCAAGCTGCTATTTCCTTAGAAAATGCCCGTTTGTATCAAGAATCTCAACAAGCGTTTACCGCTCTCAAACAGGCACAAATAAAAATAGTTCAAAGCGAAAAGATGTCAGCATTGGGAAACTTAGTGGCTGGGGTTGCTCACGAAATTAATAATCCAGTTGGTTTTCTGGTTGGTAATATTCAACCCGCCTTAGATTATATCAAAGATTTGTTTGGATTGCTCGATTTGTATCAAGAAAAATATCCCCAACTCGATCCAGAGATTCAAGAGGAAATCGAGAACATCGATCTGGAATACATCCGGGAAGATTTACCAAAATTAGTAGGTTCGATGCGGGAAGGCGTGAAGCGGATTCGGGATATTAGTACCAGTCTACGAACCTTCTCCCGTGCCGATACTAACTATCCCATAGCTTGCAATATCCACGATGGCATCGATAGCACCATTATGATCCTGAAACATCGCCTCAAGGCTAACGAAACTCGTCCAGAAATCAAAGTGATTAGGGAATATGGGAATTTGCCACAAGTGGAGTGTTATGCCGGACAGTTGAATCAAGTATTTATGAATTTGTTAGGTAATGCGATCGATGCTTTGGATGAATCAAATCAAGGACGACATTATGCAGAAATCGTCAATGAGATTACCATTAAAACCGACATTTATCTAGACAAAAAACAAGCGATAATTTGCATCAAAGATAACGGTGTGGGCATGAGTGAAGCCGTGCAAGAGAAGATTTTTGATGAGTTATTTACTACCAAGGAAGTAGGGAAAGGCACGGGATTGGGATTGGCGATCGCACGGCAGATTGTAGTTGAGAAACACTCTGGTATGCTAGAAGTCAACTCAACTTTAGGTCGAGGTACAGAATTTACGATTTCACTGCCATGTTGATTATTACCTTGGTAATTTATAGCCAATTTTGGGACTTTTCTTGAAAATTGAAATTATTTTACAGCCCACTTGACATTTTATAGTTATCGATAACTTCTCCCAGAGTCTTGATACTTCCGTCGCACTAATTTATAAAGGAATCTCGATCGCAAATTCCGTACCTTCTCCTACGGTGGAACGGCAGCTCAAGGCTCCGGCGTGTTTTTCCGCGACAATTCGGTAACTGATGGCTAACCCCAAACCAGTGCCTTTTCCCATCGGTTTGGTCGTGAAAAACGGGTCAAACAATTGGCTGCGAACGTCTTCTGTCATGCCGATCGCATTATCGGCAATGCGGATACAAATACTATTTTCGTTCAGGGCTTCTGTGCGAATGCTAATAGTTGGTTTCCAATCGTCGCCGTCGGCTGCTGTTAGCGAAGCCCTCGGAGAGGATCGCCTTTTTTGGTTGCAAGCATCTTCCAAGGCGTCAATACTGTTGCTAAGCAGGTTCATAAATACCTGATTTAGCTGACCTGCATAACATTCAATTAAAGGGATTTTACCATAATCTTTGATTATTTTTATTTCGGGATAGTCGCCTCTGGCTCGGAGTTTGTTGTGCAATATTAAGAGGGTATTATCTATGCCTTCGTGAAGGTTAGTATGTTTTTTTACTGAGTCGTCTAAACGCGAGAAATTTCGCAAACTCAGAACTATTTCGCGAATCCGATCGGCTCCCATTTTCATCGAAGATAATATTTTTAGTAAATCTTCTGTCAAAAATTCTAAATCGATATTGTCAATACATTCTTGAACTTCTACCACGGGCTGAGGATAGTGTTTTTGGTAAAGTTCCACAAGCTGCAACAAGTCTCTGATATATTGGCTGGCGTAGGAAATATTGCCGTAGATAAAACTGACAGGGTTATTAATTTCGTGAGCTACTCCAGCTACCATTTGACCGAGACTTGACATTTTTTCGGTATGAATTAGGTGAGCTTGAGTTTCTCGGAGTTCTTTGAGAGCGATTTCTAGCTGCTGGGCTCTGTTGTTGGCGATCGCCTCGGAGAGCCGCAAAGCATCATCCGCTGCTTTGCGCTCTGTCATGTCAAAAATGGCGCCGTTGAGGGATAAAACTTCACCTGCTGTGTTGAAAAGGGGTTGACCTTTTTCTGCAACCCACCGCACATTTCCGTCGCAGTGAATCAGGCGATATTCGATCGCGTAAGGTTGTTTTGTCTTAATAGCCCGATCGATAATTGTCTCGATATGCTCAGCGTCCTGGGGATGAACTATACTCGGAAAAGCCTGCACCGGTTTTTGCATAAAGTTAGCTGCAGGATAGCCGGAAATAGCTTCTATGCCACTGCTGATAAAAGTTAGGCTCGATCGCCCAGCAGCACTGCACCGGTAAACCGCACCGGGAATGTTAGAAACTAATGACCTAAATTCTTGTTCCCTTTCCCGCAAAGCTGCCTCAATCCGCTTGCGTTCACTAATGTCACGAGCAAACGCGCACTGATATTCTTTGCCGTTAAATTCCAAATGGTCGATCGTAATTTCTACCGGAAAAATGCGACCGTACTTAGTGAGGTGGTGAACTTCAATATTAACCGAACCGCAGCGTTTTAAGACTTTCCAGTGCAAACTCCAAGCAGTTTCGGGAAAATCGGGATTGATGTCGTGTATAGTTAGGTCGAGCAATTCTGCAGCAGAATATCCCAACGAAGAGCAAGCAGCGTCGTTGACGTACAAAAATTTACCGTCGGGCCCGATCCAGAATATCGCATCTGCCGATCGGTCGATCGCAAATTGAGTCAGTTGCAACTTTTCCTCAACTCGGTGGCGATCGGCAATTTCTTTTTCTAACTGTTCGTTAAGCGAATTGAGAGCTAAAGTGCGATCAACAATAGTATCCGAAGGATAAAAATTGAGCGCTTGTTTTGCCAATTCTCCTTTCTCGATATCATGCTGGTGCTGATTTTGTTCTACCTGTTTTAACGGCAGTTGTTGAAGATTTTCTTTTTGATTTAAACCAGACTCGGCAAGTGCTTTCGGCATCAGGGCGAGGGCGGTTGCGGCTAAAAGCCAAGAAATCAAAGCACTTGCAGCTTTGAGAGTTACCGACAGCCAATATATGGAATGCCAAAGCGTCCAAACTTCCGTCAATTTAGCCGCGCCCCAGGCAAAAAAAACAACGGCAAACAGCCGGAAAATCTTGCGGTGAGAACCTTGGCGGGTAAAATAAACTAAAGATAGGGCGATCGAGCAATAAGCCAGTGCCGTCAGCGAGTCAAAAACAGCGTACAATCGCAACTCCGGCACCACGTTGCAGGCGAGTGTAGAAGATACAGCAAGTGTGGAAAAAAAAATTGTTAATTGTTCTTGCATAAAGTTCAAGAAAAAAATTATCTGTACCAATGCAAATCCGATCAAATCTAATTATTTGATTTCGGCTAGTGAAATATTTACATAATTATATACTTTTTTCATTTTTTATGAAACAGCTATTTTTTCAGGAAATGTCAAAACTGTCGAGGTTGGGCCCTGGGAGCAAAGCTTTCGGCAAGTATGAGCAATGGTGAGCCTCACGGCTAGCAACGCTTAAGTTGCTCCCTGTGACGGAATACATAGATTCGCCTAGCTATTGATTCAGAAACATTTAAATTGTTAATGATCACTATTAAATTTTCTTTTAGATTACTTAAGCTGTGAGCCAGGGGTTAAAAACCCCTGGCTCACAGATGGACTAGCAGACTTTTAAGGCAGAGAAAATCTCAATTTTTGCGCTGGAAATCCACAATTAAGCACCGCCCAGCGCCCAATGCACCAAAGTCCGAACTCCAAAACCGGTAGCCCCAGGGCCATTGTAGCCATTTTCTTTGTCAGTCCAAACCGGGCCGGCAATATCTAAATGCGCCCATGCAGTATCCTTTACAAACTGCTTCAAAAATAGCGCCGCTGTAATCGAACCACCGGGACGGGGGCCTGTGTTTTTCATGTCAGCGTGCAATGCTTTTAAGCCCTCAAAATACTTCTCTTCCATCGGCATTCGCCAAAACTTTTCGCCTGCCAATTCTGAGGCGGCGACTATTTCGGCGGCGACGCTATCTTGAGGACTCCACAAACCAGCGATATCTTCGCCTAAAGCAATTACGCAAGCGCCTGTCAGAGTTGCTAAATCGACAATTGCATCAAGTCCCAATTTATCAGCAAATACCAAAGCGTCAGCCAGGGTTAAACGCCCTTCTGCGTCGGTATTGTTGACTTCAATTGTTTTGCCGTTGGAAGCTGTGAGGATGTCTCCAGGGCGCATGGCGCGGCCGCTAATCATGTTTTCAGTGACGGCGCTGATAAAGTGAACTTCCACATCGGGTTTGATGTGTCCGATCGCCTTTGCCGCTCCCAAAGTAGCCGCAGCGCCGCCCATATCTACTTTCATCATTTCAATGCCACTGCCCGCACCTTTGATGTTCAAACCCCCAGAATCAAAGGTCAATCCTTTGCCCACAATTGCTATTTTGCGGCGTGGTTTTCCTTCGGGTTTGTAAGTTAAGTGGATGAATTTCGGTGGTAAATCAGATGCTAGGGCTACGCCGAGAAAGGCTCCCATTCCTAATTTTTCACAGTCTTCCCGCTCCAATATTTCTAATTCTAAACCGCATTCGGCAGCCAGACTTTGAGCAGTTTCTGCCATGGTAATCGGGGTGACAAAATTTGCCGGCGCTGCGACTAATTCCCGTGCTAAAATGACTCCGGCAGTGATTTGGCGGGCGCGGGCGATCGCACTTTCGGTACCGGCAAAACCGAGCAAATGAATTTGTTCGATTTGCGGGCTTTTGTCGTCGGGTTCCGATTTGAAACGGTTGTCTTGATTCAATGAGAGTTCTACACCTTCGGCGATCGCGCTTGCTGTAACATCCGGCGCGTTTTTCCACACTGGAAAGCTAATTCCGAGGGTTTTGCATTTCTCTTTTTTGGCTAACTTGGCGCAAACGCCCGCAGCTTGCCGCACGGTGTCTAATTTTAAGTCCTCTGTTTTGCCCAAACCCACGATCGCAATTTTGCGAATGGGATTATTGCCGCCGACGCGGGTGATGGCGCTCGTGCCCACTTTGCCCTTAAAATCTACTTCCAGTAGCAGCTCTTGCAAAGTGCCTGCCAGTTGTTCATCTAATTGTGCCAGCTCGCCGGTGAGTTCCAAGCCGTCCTCAAATAGACCAATTGCCAGGGCGTCTCCCGTCCAAACAGAGCGGGGCGTATCGGTGACTATAAATTCCATGTTTTGATTTACACTTTAGATTTTAGATTTTTGATTGTACTTTGTAGTGGGTGGTTTGGGGTTTTTCCTTGGTGCGGGGAAATAGATTGATCGCACAAATTCTCCGCTCCACATCGAAATAAATTCTGCTACTATATCAGCCAAGTCCGCCTGCGATCGGCTCTCGCGCCAATCTCAATAATCTGTTTTGGGGTCTGGCCAAAGGGCCCGCCCCACTCTTAACATTTATTTCTCGTTAAACAGGTATCCGGCCTGTGATGGCGTGGAACACCCATCCTGCCTCTGATGGCTTTTGACAAACGATCGGTTCTCTATTGTTATTCTCTTAAATTTTCCCATGCTAAAACGACGCCGGGCCCGATTTTCTGTTTTAATCAGCGTTTCAGTTTGCGTTATTGCGATCGGCTCTTTGGTTGCTGCGATGAAATGGATGGGTTTGGGCTCATTCCAGAAGGCCGAGCAGCCCCTAGAGGCAGCGAATTCCGAATCGCAAGTCAAGATGCTGGTGTCGCTGTCACCGAGCGAGCGATCGGCGAAATTAGTTGAACTCGCAGCTACTCAGTCTGCAAGTACGAACCCGCAGCAGCAAATCTCCCCTCAAAGCCGCGCCCGCTACCTGCTTGCCAGCGATTTAATCCAGCAAGGAAATGCCGCCAAAGCATTAAACTTATTGGACAAATTAGAGCAAGAATATCCGGTTTTAGCTGCTCACATTGCCCTAAAAAGGGCGGAAGCCTACCAATTGAGCGGCGACAAAGGCAAAGCCCAAAAAGCTTGGCAGGAACTGCTCAAAAACTATCCGAGCGACCCCGTAGCAGCGGAAGCTTTATATGTTTTAGGCAAGTCAAAACCGGAATATTTGCAACAGGCAATTACTGAATTTCCCGCTCATCCCCGCAGCGTAGAAATTGCCATGAGCAAGTTAAAAGAAAATCCCAATCAGCCGGATTTGATGCTGCTAGTAGCTAAATACGGTCATTATGTCAAAGACTACGGGACAATTTTGGAACAACTGGTGCAGCGAAACAGCACCGCTTTGAAACCGGAAGATTGGGAAGAAATTGCCTTTGGCTATTGGGAAAAACAAGATTACGGCAAAGGAGCTATTGCTTACGGGAAAGCTCCCCGCAACGCCAAAAATATTTACCGAAAAGCTCGCGGTTTGTGGCTCGACGGAAAAATCCCGGAATCGAGAATTGCCTATCAAGAATTAGTGCGCGAGTTTCCCGATGCCGAAGATACTGGTTTGGGTTTAATTCGGCTATCGCGCTTGAGCGAACCGAAAGAAGCGATCGTTTTGCTCGATCGAGTTATTAGCAAATTTCCCAATTATGCCCCCGAAGCTTTGTTAGATAAATCCCAACTTCTCGACAAAGCACGCAGTGGTCAATCCGCCTCAGATACCCGCAAGTTGCTCTTGACAAAATACAATAATTCTGATAAGGCAGGCGAATTGCGGTGGACGATCGCCCAACAGTATGCCAAAGGCGGAGATTTAAAATCAGCTTGGCAGTGGGCGAGGGAATTAACCACCAACAATCCCGACAGCGAACAAGCTCCAGAAGCAGCATTTTGGGTCGGGAAATGGGCACAGCAACTCGGTCGGCAACAAGACGCCAAGACTGCATTTGACTACACGATTTTACGCTATCCAGAATCATATTTTGCGTGGCGATCGGCGGTACTTCTCGGCTGGCCAGTCGGCGACTTTACCACAGTCCGAGATTTGTCTCCCAATGTAGTGCGGCCGCCTCAGCGCCCCGAACCAACTGCGGGTTCTCCTGCGTTGAAAGAACTCTATCAATTAGGTCAAGATAGAGATGCTTGGACGCTGTGGCAAGTAGAATTTATCGACCGCGTAGAACCAAGTATTGCGGAACAGTTTACCGACGGTTTAATGCGAGTAGCAGTCGGAGATAATTTAGACGGTTTGTGGATGGTTGGTAGTTTGCGGCAGCGCGATAAACCAGATGATAGAACCCAATACCTCGAACTCAGACAGCAACCGATTTATTGGCAAGCACTTTATCCTTTTCCTTACTTAGAAACCATTGTCAAATGGTCGCAAGAACGCAAAATAAATCCAGTATTAGTAACAGCATTAATCCGGCAAGAATCGCGGTTTATGCCCGCAATCAAATCATCAGTTGGCGCCACCGGTTTAATGCAAGTAATGCCCGAAACAGCAGCTTGGGTGGCTGATAAAATCAGCCTCAAAAAGTATTCATTGGAGAATGTGGACGACAACGTTAAACTCGGTACGTGGTATTTGGATCACACTCACGACGAGTACAAGAATAACTCGATGTTAGCTGTGGCGAGTTACAATGCCGGGCCGAATGCAGTAGCAGATTGGTTGAAGAGGTTTAGTTTTAGTGACCCGGATGCTTTTGCGGAAAAAATTCCGTTTCCTGAAACGAAAGGATACGTAAAATCGGTGTTTGAGAATTACTGGAATTATCTACGGATTTACAATCCAGAAGTTAATCAGTTAATGAGCGAGCATTATGCGGCTTCTCAGAAAAAAGCAAAGCCTTAGTCAATTTGGTTTGAGCTGTCAGAAATTGGCAATATGCCCGTTCCACAAACAAGTTGATTTTGTTTATTTATTGATTGATTGTGGGGGTGGGCTTCTAGGCTGTCAGGAACAGGCAAGAAGCCTGTTCCACAAACAAGTTGATTTTGTTTATTTATTGATTGTGAGGTGGGATTCTAGTTGTAGGATGCGTCAGCAGCGTGTTAATTTACCAATAATTGACGGCTCAAAGCTGACTCACCCTACTAACTAATCGAGTTCATCGGGATCGATATTTAACTCGCGGAGTTTTGCTGCTAGTCTTTGAGCTCGCTGTTCAGATTCAGCCGCTCGCTGTTCAGATTCAGCCGCTCGCTGTTCAGATTCAGCCACTCGCTGTTCAGATTCAGCCACTCGCTGTTCAGATTCGGCAGCTTGTTGTTCAGATTCGGCAGCTTGTTGTTCAGCTTCCTCTTGCGGAGTCAAAATTAACTCCCCTTCGAGTGTAAACCAACGCAACCAAGTTCGATCGATCTTTTCATAACTTCCCTGCCACAAACCCAAACTCAATCCTAACTGAGGAATTGGCAAACATCCGCCGATAAGTTCTGCCTGTTCGTAAACACCAGCCACCAAGCGAAATCCTAGAATTTCATTTGTTGTGCCACTAAAAACAACGTAGTAAGGAACGCGCAGAATCTGCTCATAAACATACCATTTTGTCGGTGGTCTTCCTGTTTGGCTAACTGTGCGACCTAAATCTTCATCTGCCGTACTGGGAGATAGCAATTCAACTGTAACAAACGGGCTAACTTGTTCTTGCCACATCACGTAACTGAGACGTAGATTTTCGCCTTCGTAGAGTCTCGGTACGCCCAAAACAGCAAACCAATCAGGACGCTTGTACCAATTGGAATGTCGCAAATCGTAATAAAGATTGAGGTCAATGCCAACAAAAACATCATCTAAATCAACATTAACAGGCTGAAAAGTTTGCCGCAATAAAGGTGGCTGGTAGCAATGATATTCGTCAGGCAAACCAGGTTCCTCCGGGTCTTCGCTTGGTAAATCGTACATGGTCGGCAGAGTTTGCCGGGGTGAAAGTGGCGGGTCTGTTTGAGGGAGAAAACGAGTTTTTTCTATCATATCTGCACTCAGAATTTGAGGACTCTACAAATTTAGGACTTACGCACGGGTGGTCAGTCGATTTTAGATTTTAGATTTTAGATTTTAGATTTATTCCACAGATGAATCTGGGAGCTTAAACTAGGGCGTTGCCCTGAGCTTGTCGAAGGGTCTAAAATTTTGGGCTCGACTCTCATGAGTTTCGGGGGGTTGTACCCGTTTTTGGGCATAATTCAGGACTAAACAAATCAGCGACATCCCAGAGAATCGCGAGTAGAAATCCCTGTTTGAGAATTAATACCGCTGGCTTTTGTGCACAATTCTTTAACTTGTGCGCCGTCCATCATTGCGTCGGTAAAATCAGCACCGGTGATATCAACTCCATCAAAAGTAGAACGCAACAAAATTGTTTCCACTAAAACGGCATCGCTTAAATCAGCATTAGTAAATTTAATTTGATCTATCATGGCATTAGTTAAATTTGCTCCGTGCAAATTCGCCTTAGTCATCACCGAAGCGCTCATAATTGCTCCCCGCAAATCGGCATTAGAAAAATTAGTTAAGTCCATATTAGCGTTAGAAAACTCAGCAGCCCGCAGCATTTGACCGGAAAAATCGCGTCTTGTGAGTTCGGCGTTGCTAAAGGACAGCGGCGGAGCGTAATATTTAGATTGAGCCTGGGCTGGCCGCGGGAGGATGAAGATAGTTAGCGCCAAGAGGAATGCTGCTAGTTGCCGAAGTTTCATAAGTCTGATATTCTCACAATGTGGGTATTTTGTAGTGTATCCCGAACTTTGGTCGATCGACCAAACAGTTACAATCTTAATTAATAGTGATGGAGATGAAAAAAGCGATATGTTAAGTTTTTTCTTAACTTGGATAGTAGCAGCGGTTTCGCTGATCATTACCGCTAACATTGTACCAGGTATTGCGGTAGTTAGTTTTCCGGCGGCGATGGTGGCTGCTGTGGTTATCGGATTGGTGAATGCGGTTGTCAGGCCGATTATTACACTGCTGACGCTTCCTTTGACTGTTATTACTTTAGGTTTGTTTTTGTTTGTTGTGAATGCAATTTCGCTTTCCCTGGCTTCCTGGTTAGCGGGTGCGTTCAGTATTGGCTTTGCGGTTAACGGTTTTTGGCCGGCTTTGTTTGGTTCGATTGTGTTGTCGTTTGTTTCTGGGCTAATTGGTCGTTTTGTGAATACGAGCACTTTCGAGTAGTAAGATATTATCCTAGATAGTCGATCGGGGAAACTGCAACGGCTACTGTTACCGCAGAACCCGCCCTAACCCCTCCTTGTGAAAGGGGGGGATTTTTGCTGCGAAATATTTGTTTAGGGACTAAGAGGGAATTTGAACCGCAGATAAACGCAGATGGACGCAGATGATTGATGGATATCTGCGTATATTCGCGTTCATCTGCGGTTAAATTTTCTTCTCTAACTGCACAAAGTGCCGCAGCTTCTGCTACACTAGGCGTCCCGACTTGTTTGACTACAATATTTGAAGGATTGGGGACTTCTACGGAACTTAAAATGTCAGCCGCAAAGGTTTGTAACGGCCAGTTGCGCTCTTGACAAAGTTCTAACAATCCGACTTCATCTGCTTTAGTGTCTATTGTAGCAATACCTGCGATCGCACTTTCGGCTAAATGATAAGCACGGCATACTTGTTTAATCGCAGTTTCGATTAATTCTCGCGGCGTTCCACGTTCGCAACCTATCCCTATCCACAACACTCTTGGATGCCACTGAACCTTTGGCAAAGCAGATTCCGGCGAAAATCTTCTCTGCGTGAAACTAATCCAAATTCGGGCTTTGATAGTTGATAAAATTTCCCCATCCCAAGACAAAGAATGTTTTTCTGGCAGACTGTTTTGCCACAAAGTAGAACCCACTTCTTGAATTACTTCTACAGTTTCCCCTCTAGCCATAGCCGCCGCCACACCTGTCCAGTCACCTTCCCCGCGCTGCCAGCCGCTGGGAATGTCTAGCATATCTAAAGTAAATTCATCGCTCATTATTCAGTTATCTATTCTGTAGTTTCACTGCGACGGCAATCTTAAAAAAAAATTAACACTCTGTTTAGTGAAAATTTTGGTATAATTGTAGCACAAACTACAAAAAATCAAACATTTAAGATGGTAGAACTAAATCAGTTACTGTTAGAGTTTGAAAGCAACCACAAATCGGAAGGAGTCACAAAAGAATGGAAAGAGCGCCGGGAAAGCTGGGTTAGCGATGTGGCAGCATCAGTTAACCTGACATATCTAGCAGAATTGCTAGTTGAATTGGAATCAAACTTGCAGGGAGAATCGGTTGATATTCAGTGGCAAGAGCGTCGGAACCGTTGGGTAGAAGAATGTCTGGGAGCATCAATTGTTCAAGAAGTATCAAGTTTATTGCTGGAACTTGAAACCAATACCAATTCGCAAGCTATGGCTGATGAATGGCCACACAATCGCGAGAATTGGGTACAGCAAATGCACAAGTTTAAGGAGTAGTTTCGAGGAGTTAGAGCCTGTAGATATGCGTTTTCAGGCTCTAAAATTTCCTAATGACTAATCACTAATTCTTCATCTTTCAGCAAAACCCCATTCAGAAAAATATCTGCGAGTCCTTCAGCCATTTCCTGCATTTGCTGCCGAGAAGCATTCGGCTCCATAATCGTATTTTGACTGAAACCTGCGACTGCAAACATTCCCAAAAATACCTGAGCGACAATTTTCGGATTCATCTTTGGATAAACTTGTTTTTCCATCGCCGTTTCCCAAAAAAGCCTCAGCCACATCGCTCATTATAAAAAACCAACAGTCTAAATCAATAAAATTTGTACAAAAATAGCACAAACTGCAAACAAGACAAAATTTAATATGGTAGAACTAAACCAATTACTGTTAGAGTTTCAAGCCCACCTAAGCAGGGACGCAGTGACGGAAGAATGGAAAGAACGTCGCGACTGTTGGATGAGCGATGTGTCAGCAGCAAGTGACGAAAAACACCTAGCAAAATTGCTAGTTGAATTAGAATCAAATTTTCAGCGAGAAGCGGTACAAAGTCTCTGGAAAATGATCCGTGAAAGTTGGGTAGAAGAATGTCATATAGCATCGACGCTGGAAGAAGTATCAAGTCTATTGCTGGAACTTGAAAGCAATACAACTTGGGAAGTAGTGACGGATGAATGGCAGGATAATCGGGAGAAGTGGGTGCAAAAGATGTACGAATTTATAGAGTAATAATTCACTTAATCAAAATCCACTTTCATGGTGAATGATGTCTCTCCTGTGCGGTTGATTGCCTCGCCTCCCTCAATTACTTTAAAGCCCGATCGCTCGTACAAATTCAGGGCCCGATTTGAGCTTCTGACACTCAGGGATACCGATCGATAAGAAACTTTTGCTGCTGACAACAAACGATCCAGCAACTGCGTTCCTACACCCTGATTTGTGTATTCTGGAAGAACGGCGATCGCCAATTCCGGGATAGTATCGTCTACCCAGCCAAATCCCTTGTCATCCCCTGTAAATAAACGCAGCCAGGCCGCTCCTATCGGCTGGCTGCTGTTGAAGGCGATCGCTGCGAAGCCCAGATCGCTTGCACGTCCCCAATTCTGGACATATTTCGCAATTAAAGGATGATTGACAACTGCTTGCACCGTTGATTCGCCTTCTTCTGCCATGTGCGCCGCTTCATATAGCATTTGCCACAAAAAAGGCTCGTCTTCCTGAGTTAGCGGCCGAATAGAATAGTCCAAAACTTTGCTCATAACAACTTTTCCCTGTTGCCCTAATTATTCATCCTTGACTAAAACCCCATTCAGAAAAATATCCGCGAGCCCTTCGGCCATTTCCTGCATTTCCTGTGGAGAAGCATTCGGCTCCATAATCGTATTTTGACTGAAACCCGCGACTGCAAACATTCCCAAAAATACCTGAGCGACAATCTTCGGATTCATCTTCCGATAAACTCCTTTTTCCATCGCCGTTTCAAAAAAAGCCTCTGCCACATCGCTCATTTTTCCGATGACTTCCAACTGAATTCTGTCGCGCAAATCCGGGTGAAATTGCGCCTCCAAAAAACACACCCGCATCATGTCGCTATTCTCGCGGATATTCAGCATCCGCCGCCGCATCACCTGAGCCACTGCTTTGTAACTGCCCATCTCGCTCAATTCTGTTAGCAAATCCGTCAGTATTTCCACCCATCCTTCCGTCGCTACCTGAATCAAAATCGCTTTTTTATTATCAAAATGCCGAAATAGCGTACCCTCCGCCACCCCTGCCGCCGCTGCTAAATCGCGAGTTGTCGTACCGTCGTATCCGCTGCGGGCAAACAACCGCACAGCCGCTTGTAAAATCCGCTTTTTGGTTTCTGTTTCTGAAGGAGGAGACTGATTAAAAATTCGCATGGCTTTGCAATCGGTAATTGGCGACTTAATTAGAAGGAAGAAGGAAGAAGGAAGAAGGAAGAAGGAAGAAGGAAGAAGGAAGAAGGAAGAAGAAGGAAGAAGGAAGAAGGAAGAAGGAAGAAGAAGGAAGAAGGAAGAAGGAAGAAGGAGGAAGACATACACAGCAAGCTTGAGCGCGAGCCGTATTTTACGTTTAATTAGGTGGATTCACTTGGAACTGTGGGTTTGGGACGGGCGGGCTAAATTATGTTAAGTTTTAAGCTGTGCGCGACTCTAATCCCAAACTCAAAACTCCTCGCCGAAATCCAGATTCTTTTTGAGATTGGCTGTATCAGCCTAACATCTGCGGCGCAACAGATCGCTGATGCCTCCAAAAATCTTTATCCTTAAGAGAGAATCCCTGGCATCGATCGCCAACATTTATTTGTTTGACAATCCAAAATCCCCAATCTAAAATCTAAAATCGAATGACCCCGCAGTTCCAAAAACCACACGCGGCGAAGCTATCCCCTAGGGAATCGCCCCGCCAAACTCGATTCATCGCCTCCCTGCTGGCTGCTGTCATGCTGTGGTGGGGAATTTGCCCTCAAATCGCCTCCGCCCGCGAGAACCCCGCTAACGGCTCTCCAGCAGTGTCTGTTCAACCGTCGCTCGATCGAGTAATCAAGCAAGTCACCGAATTTAAGCTCGACAACGGCATGACATTCGTGGTGCTCGAAAGGCCCAGATCCCCGGTAGCATCGTTTCTAATTC
>Ga0209490_10000638_pt1 | contig 34840 bp, 35 predicted proteins | sample MAT06_FD_187209 | JGI IMG/M metagenome (GOLD analysis project Ga0209490, IMG submission 187209) | Freshwater microbial communities from Lake Fryxell liftoff mats and glacier meltwater in Antarctica - MAT-06 (SPAdes) (version 2) | ecosystem: Environmental > Aquatic > Freshwater > Ice > Liftoff...
TCGATCAAGGACTTTAGTGAATTGGCTGCGCTTTTGTTGGCGGCTGTGCAAGGCAAATAGATCGCCAGTGTGGGTCTGCATCGCCTCACTCGTCTGTTCGTTGGGATGGCCGTCAGGCTTTGGGGGATTTTAGAAGTTCCCATCCCCAAAATTGCCTGATTCGGCCTACGGCGCACGGCACAGTCTGCCGAAATTGCAAAAAATTGCCTACCGTTCATCAATCACATTCTTCACCCGAAGAGAACTGTCGTTCTCCGAAAAATTCCCGCTCCAAGGTATTCCGAACCCACCTGCTCAGGTAGAACCTGATAGCATGGATAACTCCCGCGCGGCAAAGTTACGCTTGATAACGGGAGAGTTAGCATGAATCAATTTGACGGCGCGTGTAAGCGGTATCTTCAGCCTGCTGAAGCAATTAGTATTAACGATTGCCGAAGTGGCTTTGCTTCGCGCTTTGCGCTTCTCGGATTGCTTGCGCTTGCGCTCGCAATGCCGATCATGAGCCATGCCGGTAGTCAGACTGGCACAACCAACGGCCGCGCGAGCCTTGATTTTCGCATCGTGATTCCCGCAGTTATTCGGGTTAGCGCTGTCACGCAGCCAGATTACATCATCATCGACGATCAACATATCATGCGAGGCTACATTGACCTCAATGCGAGCACGGTCGTGAAAATTACTAACAATACTCGCAACGGCTATCGGCTTAACGCACGCTTCGACACTCAATTTTTGACAAAGGTCGAAGTCAAAATATCGGGCCAAAATCTGACTGCCTCCTTAGGTACTGGCAGCATGCACGTAAGCACTGGGATCGCCTTCGATAAACTTGTTGCGATCAGCTATCGTCTGCATTTAGCCCCGGGCGTCGGTGCTGGCCAATATCGTTGGCCGGTCGCACTGGCGTTTTCACTGGCGTCGGTTTAACCGAGATTTTCAATTTGGCGTCCCTGCGCAACTGTTTGAGTGCTAACGGACTATTTTTGGCCTCTTTCTTGTTTCTTCCTCTTAAATAGCGCGGTATTCATTCATCAGTCAACCGAAAATACACGCAAAAATAGCCTCGTTGTCATCTCAAACCCTAATGGAAAATCTCGGTTTTATGCAGTCGCTTCTCCACCTCCAGCAATTTTTGTCAGTGATGAGCAGCCTAACGTTTTGCCCGCGCAGGCGTTCCAAAAAATTCGCCGCATGCTTTCATCTCGGCGGTTGGAACCGCGTAAACAATGCTGCCTTTCTACCGCTTATCGTTGGTTCGAATTTACCTGCGGCGCGCAACAATTGCTTACCCTAATCTTTGATACGGCATCGCCGTGCCTAAGCCATCATCCGAACATGACAATGACCACGACCATGACCATGACACCCCAACAAGCCATCCTGCGTGCCCGTCCTCTTATCAATGCTAAGCGCCAGTACGGCGGAATGCGGGTGGTTATCGACAACTTTTTGGTGGATGACGATGACGTTCGCAACACACTCGCCCTGCTGGCCGAGGAAGAAACCGCCGCGCAGCATCCGCTCATCGTCGCGTTCTCGTGCGAGCGCATGCCCACACCGCTGCAAGATTGGCAGCCTGGCGCTAACACCTATCCCGAACTTCACGGCGACTGGCTTAGCTTATCGGTTACACGCGACCTGCTTGCGAGCGCGAAATATCCGCTTTGGTGTCTAAACGGCGTTTCAGGCGCACCGCTTGACCCTGCGCTGACTAAGTCGCTTACTTACATCGTTGCGACCGCCGCTAGTGCGCATTGTGGTGGCGCCATCCCTTCATCACAGGCCGGCAAGTCGCGCGTCTATACCGGCGTCGGCTCGCGCGTAGATGCCGACGCGGTATTCGCCAAAGGCGGCCAATGGATCGCCGGTTGGCCCATGTTGGCCAATGCAGCTCCACCTGCAATCAAACCCCGCAATGCCGAAGGCCGTGCGTCTGCATTTCGATTGCTGGCAATGGTGCAGACGAATGCAGATATTTGTGAAATCGAGGCAGTGTTAAAGCTTGACCCAGCGCTTGCCTTCAAGCTGCTGCGTCTTATCAACTCGGCAGCCAACGGATTGTCGTTGCAGGTGCAATCCCTATCGCATGCTGTCGTCATTTTGGGATATCAACGCTTGGCGCGGTGGCTGGCAGTGCTGGCGATGTCGTCCAACGACGATCCGAACTTTAAACCGGTGATGGGCATTTCGCTGCGCCGTGCTTATTTTATGGAGCGCATTGGCAAGCTGCTTTTCAGCGAAGTTGATCCATATGAATTATTCATTACCGGGTTATTTTCCCTACTTGATGTGATTTTCACCCAGCCGTTTGAGGAGTTGCTGGAGAAAATGTATTTGCCGGATGCCGTCGCGGATTCACTTGACAGGCGCGGCGAGCCATATGGGCTGCTGTTAAGCCTAGCGGAGGCAATGGAAGGCGATGATGCAGGGGTCATTCGGGATCTAACGCAGCTGTTGGGGCTTAGCACGGCCGATGTGAATCGGGCGTTGTTGATGGCGATCAGGGATACCGATTTGGTGGCCATGGAATGATCGCACCGGCCATTCCCGCCGCGCCCACGCGCCTGACGCGGTATTTGCGGAAAAGCTGGCGGGCGAATCAACGTCCAGCGCTGCAGATAACCAACCTTATCCCGCAAACCCACTCAAACTTTTCTCTAGCGCCCGCAGCAGCGGCCTCTCTAGATAAGGCATCAACAAATACAAACTAACAAACCCCGCTGTAATTGTCGCTGGCATTCCCACTGACATCAAATTCATTTGCGGTGCGACCCGCACCATCACCCCCAACGTCAAATTCACAATCAACAACACCGCTACAAACGGCAGCGCAATCTGCAATCCCAACCGAAACATTTCTCCCCCGGCGATAGCCAGATTCTTCACGTCACCAAACGAAAACGCATTGCTACCCACCGGAAAAATACGGAAACTTTCCACTATTGAATGAATCATCAGAAGGTGCCCGTTGATGGCGAGCAACATGAGCATGGAAATAACCCCCAGCCAGCTCCCCACAGCGGTACCCTGCGCGCGGCTTGATGGATCGAAAAAGCCAGCGAATGAAAGCCCCATTTGTAGACCGATTACTTCACCCGCCATTTCAATGCCCGCCATGGTGATCCTAACCGTAAAGCCAAGCGCCAAGCCGATCATAATTTGCTCAACGATCAAGGGCAAAACGGCGATAGAATCAAGCGCGATTTGTTGCTGGGCGGGCAGGGTGGGTGCCACGATGATGGCAATGGCGATGCTTAAGCCGAGCTTCACGCGCATCGGGATGGTGCGGTTAGAAAGTATTGGTGCGGCCATGAACAGCGAGAGCACGCGCAGAAAAGGCCACAGGTAAAGCCCGGCCCAACCCATCAGTTCCGCAGAGGAGAAGCTGATCATAGGTAACTTATCAAGGGTTTATGGGTGGATGAATTAATGGCGTTAGTACGAATATTTCGTCGCGTTCTAGCCTTTTCTATTGACCTTAAGCTCGGCATGCTGGGCTAGCCAATTGCACCGGGAATGCTCTTAAATAATCGCTGTATGTAATCCACTAGCAGCTGGATCATCCACGGCCCCGCTACCACCATCATCGCCAATATCGCCAGCAATTTTGGTAGAAACGAAAGTGTTGATTCGTTAATCTGTGTGGCCGCTTGGAAGATGCTCACGATGAGGCCAGTACCGAGTGCGGCCAGCAGCAACGGCGCGCCGATCACTAACATTACTTCCATTCCCTGCAGTCCAAACGTAATAACACTTTGTGGATTCATTTTTTTATGTCCGATCAGACAGCAAAGCTGGTAACGAGTGAGCTTACCAACAGGTTCCAGCCATCTGCGAGGACGAACAGCATCAGCTTGAACGGCAGCGCTACCAGCACCGGTGAGACCATCATCATGCCCATCGACATCAGCACGCTGGCAACCACCATGTCGATGATAAGGAATGGGATGAAAATCATAAATCCGATCTGGAATGCGGTCTTTAACTCGCTCGTCACAAAGGCGGGAACGATGATGCGTAATGGCAACTCCGCTGCGGTCGTTACACCTTCGTAACGGGCCAGTTTCACGAATAGCGCTAAATCCGGGTCGCGGATTTGCTTCAACATGAATGCCTTTAACGGTTTCTCGCCTCGCGCTAGGGCTTCATCCATGCTGATTTTTTGCTGCGAGAACGGTAGGTAGGCCTCGGCGTAGATCTTGTCGATGACCGGGCTCATCACGAACATCGTGAGGAATAGCGAAAGGCCGATCAATACCTGGGTCGGTGGCGTGGTCTGCGTACCAAGCGCTTGGCGCAGCAGCGACATGACGATAATAATGCGGGTAAAACCGGTCATCATCAGCAAAATAGCCGGGATGAAGGTTAAGACGGTGAAGAACAACAGCGTCTGCACCGGCACCGAATAATTTTGGCCGCCACCAGCAGCCGGTGTGGCATTGAAGCTGAGGATAGCATTACCGGTGTCGGGTGCTGAGAAGGCGGCGGGGGAAAAAACGGCGAGCGCGATTGCAACCAACGTCGTTGCCAGCGCAGATACCACCATCGTTACCGGCATTGCGCTATGACGCCTCATGTTTGCCTCGTGCCAAGTTCAAAAGTTTGGAAAAGCTAATTGCTTGTGAGGCGGGCACTGCAGAGGGGTGTTCCTTGCGCGGTGTTTGTGTCAGTAGCGTAATCTGCGATGCCGTCACGCCCAGCACCAGCCACTGGTCATCGATTTCGACGATGCAGATTTTTTCGCGTGCTCCGACCGACAGTTGGCTCACTACGCGCAGCATTCGTGTCTGTGATGCGCCGCCAGGCCCAAATCGTTTTGCCAACAATGCTACTGCACCAATGGTTACGAGCACCACCACTAGCGACACCAGTGTTGACACCACCGGCATCGCTGCAAACTCGGCGGCCGCTGCGTTGGTGCTTGAAAGTGCGAGTGCCAGCGTAATTGCAGTCGGTGTGAAAATTCTTTTCATCGTTAAGCCATTTTCAATAATTGGCACGGATCAACGTTTCAGGCGGCGAATACGTTCCGACTGCGTCGTCACGTCAGTTAGGCGTACGCCGAATTTATCGTTCACCACGACCACTTCCCCCTGCGCGATAAGACAGCCATTGACCAGCACATCCATCGGCTCACCCGCGAGCGCATCAAGCTCGATCACCGAGCCCTGCGCTAGTTGCAGGATGTGCTTGATGGGAATACGCGTCCGACCCAGCTCTACTGTGAGCTGGACGGGGATATCGAGAATCATATCGATGTCGTTATGGACCTCATTATTTGATCCTGTGAGTCGCTGGAAAATCGCGGCCTTCACGTGGGCAGGCGTGTCGGTCAATTCGACAGGCGTGACGCTACTCATCTGCTCGGCAACGGCGGCAGCCCAATCATCGGCATGGACAGGAGATTCGAGTGACTCTACGGTTTCAGGCATGGTTTGCTCCTGCGGTGATGTTTCCCCGTGGCGTGTCCTGCGGGGAAGTCAGGAATTTATTGATCTTGATGCCGTAGTGACCGTTGACGATGCCGTAATCGGCATCGAACAGCGGCACGCCGTCAACCTTGGTGATGATGGACGGCATCAAGTCAAATTCGATAAAGTCGCCGACGCTGAGCCGAAGCAGTTGTTCCACTGTGGCCTGACTGTGGGCGAGTTCTGCCGTCAGTTCGATCTCCGCTGCTTGCACCTGCTGGGTGAGCATGTTGAGCCAGCGCTTGTCCGGTTCGTTCGTGTCGCCCTGCAAACTGGTATATAACAGGTCGCGGATTGGTTCTAGCGATGAGTACGGCATGCAGATAAACATTTCACCGCCAGAGTCGCCCAGCTCGATTGAAAACGATGTCGTGACGACGATCTCGGACGGTGTGGCGATATTGGCAAATTGGGTGTGCATTTCTGAGCGCGCATATTCGAAGGCAAGCGGATAGACGCCGAACCAAGCCTTGGTGTATTCGGTAAATGCGACCTCCAGCAGACGCGAGATGATGCGCTGTTCGGTCATGGTGAAATCGCGGCCTTCGATATTGGTGTGGAAGCGCCCCGACCCGCCGAACAAGCTATCGATCACCGTGAACACCAGCTTCGGATCGAAAATCACCAGGCCGTTGCCGCGCAGCGGTTTCATCTGCACGATGTTGATGTTGGTGGGCACGACGATGTCGCGCAGGAACGCGCTGTACTTCAGCACCCGCACCGGACCCACGGAAATTTCCGGATTGCGGCGCATGAAATTGAACAGGCCGATGCGCAGGTTGCGCGCGAAGCGCTCGTTGATGATCTCGAGCGTCGGCATACGTCCGCGCACGATGCGCTCCTGGCTTGCGATGTCGTACGAGCGAACCCGGTCTAGCGGTGCCTCGTCGGTGGCGACCGGGCTTTCGCCGGTAACGCCGTCAAGCAGCGCGTCAGCTTCTTCCTGCGACAAGTAGTGTGTGGCAGCCATGCTCGGCTTACTGAATCACAAGATGCGAAAACAAGACTTGCTCGACGCCCTTGGTCGGCGTGGTGCCGTCCAGCGATTTGCGCAGTTCCTCGGCAATTTCGCTGGCGAGTTTTTCTTTGCCTTCGCGCGGCTGTAGGTCGGCTGCGGTTTTGCTAGAGAGCAATAGCAGCACTCGGTTGCGCAACGACGGCATTTGCTGTTTCAACGCATCAGCCACTGTCGCGTCTGCCACTTCAAGGTTGATGGTGACCTGTAGAAAGCGCTCTTGGTCGGTATCGCGCAGGTTGATGGTGAAGGTGTCCATCGGCAGGTAGGTCATCGGCTTCGGTAATGGCTTGTCAGCAGCGGCTTTACTTTCGGCAGGTTTGGACTTTTGCGTCATGAAATAAGCACCCGCACCGCCCCCCGCCAACGACACTGCGGCGGCGATGATGATGAGCATCTTCTTCGACTTCGGTTTGGCCGCACCTTCGGTTGCGGGCGCGGCGGCTGCGGCGTTTGACATGAAATTTTCCTGTCTAGGTGGATTATTGAATTGGTGGGTTTACCGAGGAAACGAGTAAGAGGGCGACAGGTCAACATCACGTTGGTAAAACATCGTTTCGGTACAACATCGCCACCTCATCTACACGATTATGCGTAAAGCACCACGTTGGCTATCCGGCGATAAGGCTGGAAAAACCTGCTTATTCTGCGGCTTATGGGATGGCGCAAATGCCCCCGGCTGCGCTAAAAGTCAGGCGAAAAGATCGACCTGAGAATGCTGAGAAATGGGCGCACGCACTCGGACTTGTAATGCGTCGGCTACCGTGATGCCGTCGATCCCGAGCGTGCCACCGTCTATGCCATTTACGCCTTTCATGCCTTGCCGCGCCGCATCTTTCATCGCCAGTGCCCAGTCGAGGCTGCTGTGCTGGCCGCCGGAAGGATTTTGCGAAAAACCAGCTTCGCTTTGGCGTTGCGACTGCGGCTGCGGCTGATCGTCCACATCAGCGTGCGCCAAGTTGATTCCACCGGCAGCAAAAATCTCGCGCAGTCTAGGCAGGCTGGCTTCTAGCGCATCGCGGGTGGTGGCGTGTTCAGCGGAAAATTGTAGCGTTGTTTCCGCGCCCCGCATGTCGATCAAAACCTTGATTGGCCCTAAGTCCGGTGGGTTCAGATGAATCTCTGCTGTTGGCTGTCCAGCTATCGCCAGCCGGATTACATGCTGACCGAAATCCTTACTCCACGCGGGGCTATCGAGATGAGTGGGAACTAGCGATGCGATGGCGCCAAGCGCTACGGTTGGCGTGTTGTGAAGAGAAATAGTGCCAGCTACAGTGGGGCTAACGACGGTTGGCATCTCGGTCGTGACATCTTGAACAGTCGTTAATGCGGGTTCACGTGCGTTATCGAATGTAGATAACACCTCTGCCGCTAGTGCCGTTTTGACTGCATTGGTGGCTGCGTCAGCAGTGCCGGCGCGGCGCTTTGTCCAACCTTCGGCATCATCATTGGATTTTGATGATGCTGATGCTGTCGGCACCGTGTTGATGGCGTCGGCGGATGTGCCAGGACTAATTGAGCGTGGCTCTGCGGAATCTTCCGCGCCGTCATTTAAATTTGATGCTCTTCCAACTGGTTTGGTGGCAATGGCCTCGAGCCTTGAAACGGGCGGCGCTGTAGTTAACATGGTTGCCGTCGCTGCCGTAGTTGCCGTAGTGGCCGTGGTTGACATCGCCACTACGTTCACTCGAGCTACTGTCGACTGAGCGTTGGCGATTTCCACCTCGGGGGCAGCGTTTTTTTCAGCGCCATGGCTGCCATCGCCATCTGCGGGTGCTGCGGTCGAGAGGGCGGGGAGGTTAGGTGAAGCAACGCGATGAAGTGCAATAGTGGGAGACGCTGGCAGCCCGGTGGCAGGGTCGGGCGGAAGGGTCGCGGGCAGAACTACAGCAAGTGCCTTGTCCCCACTCATCATCGCCAGCAGCGCTTCAAAATCAGCAGCCACGTCAGCAGCGATGTTGGCAGCCATGTTGGTAGCGATGTCGGCTGCAACATCTGGCTTGGTTGTCTCGGCGTCTAGGGTGGCTTCTTGGCTATCATCCTCTGCCGAGGCGGCAATAAAAGTCGTTGGCGTATTTATCGATTCCACGTCTTGTGTGGACTGTGCCAGCACGTCTCGAAAATCGGCTTGGTCACCGCCATTTTTCGCTTTTATCAACGCCGGGTTTGCGGTGATCAGGTATGGGCTCGACGCAGGAGGAAGTGGCAGAGCGGAAAATGAGTCCAGCATGGCATCTATCTCAGGCAAATTTAATGTGGAAAGTAGAGACGGTATTATTTTGCTGAGTTCGAACTACGCCGGACGAAAATCCAGCGTTGCGCCACCTGTGCGTGCGGCTCGTGCGGCGTATTCATCATTGCGTTTCTGATCGCGGCAGCGTTCGCGGTGATCCGATTCGCAGGCGCGTTGATCACGCAACATTTCCAGCGATTTCAGTTTCTTTTCTTGCACATTTAGTAGGTGGAAGCAGGCGTTGACATACGACTCGCAGGCCTGCACTTCGTGCTGCTGCTGAATAACCGCATTGTCTAATTTGTCGAGAAAGGCGCGGATATTCGACATCCGCACCGGATCGGTGTTGCCCACGCTGTTAGTGCTATTCATGCGGCCTAGGTAATCGCGGCGATATTGGTTGAGCATGGCCAGCTTGCGGGTTGCTTCATCAGTCTGGCGGCGCGAACCGGCTAAGCTCAGTGAGGCGGTGTCGCGGCGTTCGGCGGATACGCGGATGATGAGGTTCAGAGGAGGTTTTTTTGACATTTGGCGTCTTGTTTAGTTGAGGGCGTGGGCTGACGGAGGTTAAGGGAGCTTGAGTTAGTGCAGTTGAGCGCGTTGGGATGATTTTTTTATGGCGATGGTGTTATTTATTCAACTAATTGATTCAGTGCCGAAATACTTTCCCCGGCGCTGGCACACTCGAGCATGCCCTGCTGCAAGAACGCCTCGATCCGTGGAAAAAGAGCGAGGGATTTGTCAACCAGCGGGTCACTCCCCGCCACATAGGCACCTAGATTAATAAGGTCGCGATTTTGCTGATAGCGCGAATAGAGCATCCGCAATTTGCGGGCATTTTCATCCTGCTTGGTATCGACGATGCTGTGCATTACCCGCGAAATTGATTGCTCGATGTCGATAGCCGGGAAATGTCCTCGCTCGGCTAGTGCACGGGTCAGCACAAAATGGCCGTCGAGGATGGCGCGCGCGCTGTCGGCGATAGGATCCTGCTGGTCGTCACCTTCTGCCAGCACGGTATAGAACGCGGTAATAGAGCCGTGTCCATTCAACCCATTGCCGGTGCGCTCCACCAGCGCGGGCAGTTTGGCAAATACAGATGGCGGATAACCCTTAGTCGCTGGCGGCTCGCCGATCGCTAGCGCAATCTCGCGCTGCGCCATCGCATAGCGAGTCAGTGAATCTAGCAGCAATAAAACGTGTTTGCCTTGGTCTCGGAAATGTTCGGCGATGGCGGTAGCGTAGGTCGCGCCCTGCATACGCAACAGCGGCGGCGTATCGGCCGGCGCGGCCACCACCACAGCACGGGCGCGGCCAACGGCGCCCAGAATGGTCTCGATGAATTCCTTCACTTCACGACCGCGTTCGCCGATCAGGCCGACCACGATCACGTCTGCGGTGGTGTAGCGCGCCATCATGCCTAGCAGCACGCTCTTGCCCACCCCGGAGCCGGCGAAAAGACCAATGCGCTGGCCGCGACCCACGGTGAGTAATGCGTTGATGGCACGTACGCCCGTATCTAGCACTTGCGAAATGGGCTCACGGTCAATGGGATTGATTGGCCTTCCCCGCAGCGGGCGGAATTGGGTATTAATCAGCGAACCTTGGTGATCCAGCGGATGACCATTTGAATCCACCACGCGCCCCAGTAGGCCATCGCCCATTGGTAGGTGTCGTGTTCGATCAGTCGCGCGACGCCAAGGATGATGCGGCGAGCTTGTTTGATTGAAGGCAGGCGGTGACGTGGGTGCCTCGCCCGGAAGCACGAGGGCGCCCGGCAACAGGCCGCTCACGTCCGAGGTGGGCATTAGGAATAAACGATCATTGGCAAATCCGACCACCTCCGCATCCACATCGTCGCCGTGCTCTTGAATGATGGTGCAGGTGCTGCCCATCGGCAGCTTCAAGCCCACCGCTTCCATTACCAGCCCGGCCAAGCGTGTCAGACGGCCACGCATGGCGACCGGTTCGGCTGCTGCCACGTGCGATTCTGCGGCGTTTAGGTAGGCGCTAAAGCGGTTTGGGTTGATAGGCATATCGATATTTGACGAATTAGGCAAGCCAGTCATTTTCTATCCCTAATGTGGCGACAATTCGTTTCCAGCGAGTCTCAATGGACGCGTCGAGTTCAAAATTGGCGTCGTCGATGCGCACACCACCACGCACCATCGACTCATCGCAAGCGATGCGACAATTGTGGGTGGCAAGTTCTTCGGCCATGTCACGCCTGATAATTTCGGCGTCGGCGGGATTGAGCGTCAGGCGCGGATGTTGCGCGATAGCAATAATTTCGTTAAAAGCCTTGCGTACGGCGGGCACGATGTTATCTGGATTGTTTGTAAGGTGTGTGGTGACAATCTGCTTGGACAGCGTCATGGCGAGCTGAACAAGGTCGCGCGCCACGGTTTCATCAAGTGCGGTGATGGCATCCTGCAATCCGGCCATGATGAGGTCAAATTGCGCATTGGCGGTCTTTGCATTGGCTTCACCGGCGGCAATGCCTTTCGCGAAACCAACCTGTATGCCATGGCGAAATCCTTCATCGCGCGCGCTGTTGATTGCGGCATCAGCCTGTTCGCGTTCGGCTGCATCGTCCACCAGCCCATTTCTCGGTCTGCTGCTGGCCTCCTGGCTCGACGCGTTGAGTGCACCCATTTGCCAGAGCACCGCGGTTGCGAGTTTGTCGCGGGGAATGAATCGGCTAGACAAAGCTTTCCTCCCCCTTGCCGCCGAGTGCAATCTGGCCTTCCTCGGCCAGACGGCGAACGATCTTGAGTATTTCCTTTTGTTCGGCTTCCACTTCGGATACGCGCACCGGTCCCTTCGACTCTAAATCTTCGCGCAGTGTCTCGGCGGCTCGCTGCGACATGTTCTTAAACACCTTCTCCCGCAGTGCGACATCGGCGCCCTTCAGTGCCACGATCAGCGATTCAGATTGCACTTCGCGCAGCAACAGCTGCATTGCCTTGTCATCGAGGTCGTTAACGTTATCGAAGGTGAACATCTCATCCATGATTTTTTGGGCGAGGTCTGGATCGTATTCGCGGATTGAGTCTACGGTGGCGGTCTCGACACTCGCACCCATGAAGTTCAAGATTTCGGCGGCAGTTTTAATGCCGCCAAGTTTTGACTTCTTCAAGTTTTCACTGCCTGCCAGAACCTTTGCTAGCACTTCATTTAATTCTTTCAATGCGGTCGGCTGGATGCCATCAAGTGTGGCGATGCGTAAGATGGTGTCATTGCGGGTGCGCTCGGTCATCAGCGCCAAAATGGAGGCGGCTTGATCGTGTTCAAGATGCACCAGGATTGAGGCGATGATTTGTGGATGCTCGTTGCGGATAAGCTCGGCCACGGTGGTGGGGTCCAGCCACTTCAGGCCTTCAATGCCTGAAACATCCTTGCCCTGCAAGATGCGATCAATCAGGAAGCCAGCCTTTTCATTGCCAAGTGCTTTGTTCAATACATTGCGAACGTATTCGTCGGTGTCGGACACGAGCGAATGCTGCGCATCGGCGACGGCCTGAAATGTCGTCAGCACCGATTCGACTTTTGCCGAGTCAACCACCTTCAGCTTGGCCATCGTTTCGCCCAGCGCCTGCACTTCTTTGGGCGTCAGGTATTTGAAAACCTCAGCGGCTTCTTCCTCGCCGATGGACATCAGCAAGATGGCGGCGTTGGTTAATCCTTCATCAGCCATCTTTATTGACCCAAGTACGTACGACGTTAGCCACGGTGGCGGGATTTTGCTGGGCGAGCTGACGCACTTGCTGCAATTGATTATTGGTGCTGGTGGTTGGTAGCTGCGCCATCTGCATGCCCGGCGAGTAAATGGCATCGGGTGTCGCCAGCGGTCCGTTCAGGTCTATCGGCGGGATCGGGTCACGGCGCGCGGAAAGACTCTTCATCGCGGGACGTATGCAAGCAAAGATGAGGACCAACAAACCCACCAGCAGCGCGAGAGCCTTGCCAGCTTCCTTCGCCATCGAAATATTTTCCGGCTGTTTCCACAGAGGCAATTCTGACGCGACAACTTTTTCTTCAACATTGAAAGGCACGTTGACGACGTTCAGACTATCGCCGCGCGTCTGCGAAAAACCCACCGCTTCACGCACCAGTGTGGTCAGCTTGGCGAGGTCAGCCTCAGACAACGGCTGCAGGCTGACCTTACCCTCGCTATCGACCACACGGCTGTTATTCACCACCACCGCCGCAGATAAGCGTTTGATTGAGCCAACCGGGCGGCGCTCCATGCGGATGGTCTTGTCCACTTCGTAATTGGTGGTGACATCGCGTTTGCCCGGACCGCTGGTGTTGGTTGGTGCGTTCACCGGCTGTCCAGGCGTACCGCTTGCGCCTTGAATGGGCGCGGTGGGATTAGGCGGCGGCTGATTGCTCAATGCCCCCGGTACCCCCTGTCCACCGGCGCCTCCGGCGCTATTTGCCTCATTAAGCATGCTGCTTCTCACACTTGCGTCGCCGACGTTCGGTTTGTAAGTTTCTGCGGTTTGCTCGACGACAGAAAAATCAACATCGGCGGTCACCTGTGCGCGCACATTGTTGCGACCAACAATAGGCTCGAGTAGATCGGTGACGCGGCGGATGTAGCCTTGTTCGAGTTGCTGGATATAGTTGAGCTTGTCGGGATCGAGTCCGCCAAGGCTTGAGCCATCGGTGACGCTGGACAGCAGCGTGCCGTGCTGATCCAGCGCGGTCACGTTCTTCATCGGCAGGTCCGGCACGCTAGATGACACCAAGTGAACGATGCCCGCGACCTGGGCACGATCAAGCGTACGGCCCGGATAGAGATTAAGAATTACCGAGGCGGATGGCTTTTGTTGTTCACGTAAAAAAGCCGATTGCTTTGGTAGTGCAAGGTGCACCCGGGCGCTTTGCACAGACGAGATTGATTGAATAGATTTAGCTAGCTCGCCTTCCAGCCCGCGCTGAAAATTCACCTGCTCTTGGAACTGGGTCGCGCCAAAACGCTGGTTCTCCATTAATTCAAAACCAACCGTGCTGCCTTTTGGTAAACCTTGTGACGCCAGCTTTAATCGCGCTTCATGCACTTGATCCGACGGTACCAGAATTGCGCCGCCGCCATCGGCATGTTTGTAGGCAATATTCATCTGCGACAGCTGCGACAATATGGCGCCGCCATCCTTGTCGGAGAGGTTCGAATACAAGACTTTATAGTCGGGCGTCCTGCCCCACATCACCCCTGCCACAATCAGTGCGGCCAATAGGGCGAGGCCAGCACCCAGCACCAAGACGTTCTTTTGGCCGGTGGGCGAAAAGGTGCGTGCGGTCGTGGTCATCGGCACAGAGACTGGGACAGCGTTTGCTGGAATCGTTACGGGCATGATGGCCTAGTCGGTTGACAGGTAGTGTTGCAATGGACATCATTGTGCGCGTCTGTTGATTCTGCCCAAGCACCGAAAAGGGCAGCAAAACCGGCCTACTTCGGCCGTTGCCAATGGTGCGCTAGCTGATATTGTTCAACCCTCGGCAATGGCGCCGGTCGCGTTTTTTTTTGGAGAACAGCATGGATCCCGTTACTCTGCTCAGCAGGCCGTCTTCTTTATCTTCCGTATCTTCGTCTAGCGGCGTCGAGGTCGCGGCTAAACTGCCTGGCACTGGCGGCACGAGCTTCGGCCAATCGCTGGCAGATGCGCTGGTCAATGTGAGTAAGCTACAAAATGAGTCGCGGGGTATGGGCAGAGAATTCCAAGCCGAGAACCCGAATGTCACGCTAGAAGCGACGATGATTTCGATGCAGCAGTCGTCGCTGTCGTTCCAAGCGGTGGTGCAAGTGCGCAATAAGCTAGTGACCGCGTATAGCGAGATAATGAGTATGCAGGTTTAGCGATTATATGTTTTTCGTTGTGAACAGTTGCTGCGGTAATGGCGCATCCGGGGAATTAGGATAGGCCGAAGGAGGTCTTTTTTGAGGACGGTGGGCGGAGAAAAAATTGAGGTTTTTGGCGTTCTCAAACCGAGATTTTCAATTAGGCGTCCCTTCGAAACTGTTTGAGTGCTAACGGACTATTTTTGGCGTCTTTTCTGTTTCTTCCTCTTGAATAGCGCGCTATTCAAGAGGAAGAAACAGAAAAGACGCCAAAAATAGCCTTGTTGTCATCTCAAACCCTAATGGAAAATCTCCGTTAAAAATCATAGATCGCCATTTGGCGACAATACCCAGCCATTTATGCCCGAAAAGCCTCACCAAATAAAGACTTTACATAGGTTGATCGCGCGTATCCGCTAGCTAACACTGGCGACAATGCTGATTCAATCTCTAGCGTAATTCATCGCTGAATCCGGCGCTCACTTCATTGCCCGCTACCGCGCCCGCACCGCCCGCTTGTTCACATATCGCTGAATTGCCATCTCCGCCTCACCCGACATGTGCAACAAATTGCATCCTGCTCGGCACATATCGCGCCCGAACCCGTCTTTGTAAACCAGAATATGCCGGATTTCGAGATCAACGTTGAAGGCATCGTCGGCGGCCATCTGTAGCTGGCACTGCTGCAACTTCATGCCCACCATCAGCACTGGATGCCCCACCGGAGCCACAAAGGCAAGCCCGGTAGCACTGATGTCGACCACCCGCTGATGGGTGGTATCCGCCGTACCATTTTTATCTAGTGCTGCCGGTAGCAGCACGTACGGGCTATTGGAAATCTGCGTTTTGGCGCGAAATGCCGTGCGCCGCTGTAAGCGCAGAATTGATCGCGGCGTGCGTGCACGAAACGCAGGGGCGCCTTGCCACTGAGTCACTTCCGCGCGATTGAGCGAGAACTGTAGCTTGATGTGGTCGACAAACGCAACGACCGTTAAGTCGCTGGACGCCAAGAGCTTCTGATTGATCCGATGCTCTGCCGCCATGTCGAAAATGAGTTCCTCGAACTCTGGGTTCATCGACAGGATTCGGGTGAGGATGAAATCATCGTTTCGGTCAAAGTAAACCGTGGCCCGCACCTGTTGGTCGATCAGCATTCGCAGGTTGGCGAGAATGTCAATGCGCGAATATACAACATAGGGTTCTAAATCACCGGCGAACGGTTCAGGCATCGTCAAGCGGGCAGTGTGGGCGGGTGCTGCTGGCGGGTGCATTTGCGCACGCGCTTGGCCGAAGGGACTGACCGCTTTGGGTGTGGCGCAACTTGTTGCGTCGAGTGGGCGGGCGTTATGGCTCATACCAGATATTCCGGAAGTCTAGAACGTCGAGCGAACGGCGAAGGTATCAACGGTACCGCCTAAGCCCGGTGTTAAGGACGGCGTCGGCGGGGGCTTTGGCCGACGCGGAGCGCTAGGCTGCTCGTCGTGTGCGTTGCCCGGCTGGTGTTGCTCCTTATGCGCGTTCGGGTCCGAGCGTACCACCGGCATGACGTTGCCAATTCTGTCGACGCTGTCAATTTTGCCAACCCGGCTCACCCCAGCATGCCTTTGATTTGTCCACCTGCGGTGGTGTTTCTCACGCCTGGCAGCCAGCGTGCGACGCGCGTTAACCAAGGCGCAGACAGCTCGCGAATTTTCGCTTCATTGGCGAGAATACGTTGCATGCACGCGAGCTTCAGTTTGCGTGCGTCGGCGGTCAGCGTGAGGCCAACCGATATTGCGCGCACCTCGTTGATCACAAGGCCAGCAGCGCTCGTCAGGCGCTCGACTTCATCCCATTCGCCGCAGCGCGCGGCGTCCAGCATCAGGCTACTAATATTGGCGACGTGTTCGCAACGATTCAGCAGGTGGGCGACATTACGGGGAGCGTCGATATCGAGTTTCATCTTATGCCAGCCTTTGCGTGGAGAGTGTGCCCAGCTTGGAGACGTCTTGACGCATGGTGGTTCCGAGGAGCGGTATAGGGGTGGGCGGCGCGATAGCCGCCCAAGCGTCGCGCAGTACGGTCAAGAGCGTGCGGGCTTCGGCCAGCAGCGCTAGGTCGTTGCGCAGGTTCGCTTTCAAGAGGCAACCGTTGATGTATTCATAGAGCGCTTTCAAGTCCTGCGCGATTTCGTGCTGCCTGCCGGGCGAAAGATCAAGAGTGCCTTTCAACCCCTCCTCGACAATGCGAACCGCCATTGTCAGTGCATTGCCTTTCTCAGCGATGCGGCCCGCTCGCATATGCGGGTCGGCCAGTCCCATTTGTTTAAGCGCCGCATCAAATAGCATCAGCGTGAGCCGGTGTGGTGACGCCGAGGCGACGCCGGTTGTGATATCAACACTGGCATAGGCAATCGCGGCGAAGTGAGCGTTGGGGACATAGGAAGCTTGGGGAGCATGGGGAGCGTGGTGTGCCATGAGCGTCTTTTTGCAGAAGGAGTAGATAGTTCATTTATCGGCGCTGGTGGCGATTGGTTGAGGCGAAATAAGAAAATTTTAGCGATGGTTCGCGATTAAATATTTGTTATACCGGTCATCCACACCACGTAGGAGACGTGACGGCAGCGCAGAGTGCACTTGGACAACTTGAGCCATTGCAATGGCGAGCTTAGATTCGGTAACCGTGTCCATCGCCGCCGAAGTGCGCAGCAAATTGAGCGCATCAAACGCAATTGGCGGCTTGCCTTTCTTAGAGTTTGCACGTTTCTGGGCATTTCAATTCGCTTCAGGCTGGTTCATCTGCTATCTGTTGTTGTTGGAATTCGTCCAAGCCGCTGTCTGATTTGTCAGGTAGGTTGACATCGCGGTCTGTGTCGCCAGCCTTGAATCCAGCGCGTTGAACTGTTTGAGCAATCTTGCCTGCACCGTCAACAGTCGGTCGCTGATCTTTTCCTGCTCTTGATCGAGGCGCTTGATGCGCGCCGTGAGTCCGTCGGTTTTAGCATCAATCAAGCCGTTTGTGCCTTGCGACTTATCAACAAATGCCTTGAGGCGCGTGGTGAAGGTATCGGTGTTACCCGGTGAGGAAATGAACAGGCGACTAAGCCTGTCGAAGCCGGTGTCGATTGTTTTCGCGAGTTTCAATTCATCAAGCTTAAGCGAGCCGTCGGCCTGCATGTTTACGCCGATGTCGGCGAGCCGTGTGAGGTCGCCGCTGCCGCCGGGCAAGGCGCCAGCGACCGTTGTGCGCATTTGGTTGAGTACTGCGACGGCGGTGGCCTCGCCCTGTAGGGCGCCCTTAACCCTGCTGGCGGGATCGAATTTGGTGAAGTTGCGCACCACGGTGTTGAGCGAATTAAAAGCGGTGACAAATTCGCGCAGCGTAGTCGCAACGCTGGTATTGTCGCGGGCAACCGATATTGCGGTTTCCACACCCGGCTTGGCCTTGGTGAGGCTCAGCGTTATCCCTTCAATGGCGCCTTTGACTTGATTAGTGCTGCTCACGATCTCCAGTTTGTCGACCATGATTTTTGCGTCCTGCGCGCTTTGCAGCCGCACGACCGACTGCACACCGGCTGCGGTCGGATCAAAGGCAAAGGCCGCAAGACCGGGCGCGTCGATCTTAATGGCTTGGTTGGAACCGGTTGCTTTGCTGGACACCACCAGGCGCGCACCAGTGTTGTCCGTGACGATGGTGGCAGAGACGCCGCGGTTGGCCGCGTTGATGGCATCGCGCACGCCTGCGAGCGTATTGTTGCTACTGCCAATGGTGATGTTTAGGGGCAGCGCGCTGCCCGCGGTGAAGGTGTTGCCAATACTGTCGCTGGTGCCGAGCGAAATGGTCAGCGTGCCGGTGCCCACTATTGACGTGGACGCGGCAAAGCTCGCGGTCGCGAGCTTCTCTACCCTAGCCAACTGTTTGACTTCTAGCGAATAGTCGCCAGCTACCGCACTGATGCCGGTGTTGGTCAACGGGTTGGCGGTAATGGTGGCGACTTCTGTATCGGCGATGCTAGTTTTGAACGCGAGCAGTTTTTCTGTCCTGCCTAATGCGGCTGCCGCATCGCCGAACGTGGCGATCTGGCTTTTAAGAATACCGTACGCGGACAACTGCGACTTCACGGTGGCCTCGCGGTTTTGAGAGAGCTGCAGCGGCTTGCGCTCGATGGCCATTAACTGTGACACCAAGCCGTTGACGTCGAGGTTGCTACCAATACCAGGTGAGGAGAGGGACATGGGGTCTTTCTAGCGCGGTTGTAGTGGTTGTCGTTACGCCTGCAAACTGATGAGCGGCTTCCCTAAATTCACCAAGCGCGCGGCGTGCAGGGCTTCATTGGACGGAAACTGTCGGAGAATTTCTTTGGTGCTCGTGTCAATAAGACGCACAACTAGGCTATTCGCTTCACGGTCATATTCGAAGCGAACTTCATTGCCATCCTTAGCAAGCTTTCGGTTGGCGTCTGCAAGCTCGATGTCGAGCTGTTCACGTCGAACATCTTCCTGCTTGGTTGTGGTGGCGGCGTTGGTTGCCTTGTTGGCAATCGCGGGCGCATCTGGCTGTGCTACAGCTGGCAAGGGTGCAGCCGAGTCCGATGGCAAAGCCGTATAGGCGCTGCCTCTACGAGTGGCGTTTTCGGTTGCAATTTGGGCTGTGCTCGCGAAAATCATCATGTTAGTCCTTCGTAAATCGGATGACGCTGCAATATCTGTCGAATAGAACTTAGCGCAATCAGGATTGAATTTGTTGGGTAACAATCAAGCGCGTTCGATAAAAATCGAATGCGCTTGGTACGAAAACAGGGAGACACCGTTTCGGTGCACTCCCTGTCGTCTAGTCACATGTTGCTTTTCAGCTGATTAGCCACGCAGCAACTGCATTACACCGTTCGGTAGTGCATTTGCTTGCGCGACCATGGCGGTACCAGCCTGCTGAAGCACCTGTGCGCGGGCTAAGTTCGCCGATTCCTTGGCGAAGTCCGCGTCAACGATACGACCGCGGGCAGTCGTGATGTTTTCGGCGGTGATGTTGATGCTGTCGATGGCGTTCTCGAAGCGTCCCTGCACCGCACCCAAGTCGCCGCGTGACGTGTTCACTTGCTTGAGAGCGGCGTCGATCTGCGTGATAGCCAGTTGCGAATTGGAATACGATTGCACGTTTAGGCCAGTGATGCCGGTAGTGGCGGAAGCTGCTGCCGAGCCGGTTGCGTTAGTGAAGCCGGCGACGGTGGCATCGTTAACCGTGCCGGTCGTGGTAACACCACCGGTGGAACTGCGCATAGTGATCTGGCCGGTCGCTGCATCGTAGGATGCGCCGACGTTGGTCTGGGTGGACACCAAGTTGATCGCGTTGACCATTTGGCCGGCGCGTTCCAGCGCGGAGCCAGCAGCCGAGACGGCACCGATGTCTACACCATTGATGAGCACGCCACCTGCAGCGATGCCGGTCGCAAAGCCGGACAGGCCGCTTGCAGGCGCGGAAACCGTTGCCACGTTAACCGTACCGCCGAGTGCTGCGGTTTGTACGTTGGTGATCGAGGCGATGTTGATAGTTTCACCGGCGTTTGCACCGACCTGAAAATTTGCGCCAGTGAGCGAACCGTCGAGCAGCTTCGTGCCGTTGAACGATGTTTGCGTGGCAACGCGGTTGATTTCAGATTTTAGCTGGGTGACTTCAGCGTCCATCGAGTTGCGGTCAGATTGGGTGTTGGTTGCGTTCGATGACTGGACAGCCAGATCGCGCATCCGCTGCAGCATATCGCCGACTTTGCCGAGCGCGCCTTCAGCCGTTTGTGTAAGCGAGATACCGTCGCTGGCGTTGCGCGATGCGACGGTCAAGCCGCGGATTTGCGAATTCATCCGATCGGCAATTGCCAAACCGGCTGCATCGTCCTTGGCGCTGTTGACGCGCAGGCCCGATGACAGGCGTTGAATTGAGGTTTGCAGTGATGACTGTGAAGACATCAGGTTGCGTTGTGCGTTAAGTGAAGCGACGTTTGTATTAATACCAGCCATTTTGAGCTCCTATTTGGTGAAGAGAAAAGTAACAAGTCCGAACATTCGGGTACTGCTTGTGTTTGCATGGATGTCCATGCACTTTGGATCAACCCGATGCTGCCGGGCTTGCCGAGGGGTCCCTAAACCAAAAACGAACCGCCCGTGCTTTGCTTATCGGGCGGATAGTTGATTAACTTTAGGAAAACCTTGTTTTTTTTTGTTGGCGCCGGAAATACATGGCGCGCCGTACCCCGGAGTTACCCGCAAAACCAGTTTCAAAAGTAATGGGTTTTCCGACGAGACTAGCGTAAGTGCTTGTTTTATCGGACTGGTTGAATCCAATGTTGCGCGCTGTAAAGGAAATCCCTACACGGGTGATGAGAACAAACCTGACCGCACTCTTGGCGGCTTTCGGATTCAGAAAAAGATAGTGTCGCTTCACAATTGAATCATCGCTAAAACAGACCCAACGACGCTGCCAATTCCGCAAAGGTGGCGTAAAAAGAGGCATGCAAGGCGAAATAAAAACAGAAACAAAACAAACGCATTTATGCATTCTTGAACTCAAATCAAATATAGGAGACCACCATGCAACCCGAACAACTGCTTGAAGAAATCCGCGAAGCCAATATGGGCTATTTAATGTTGGCGCAGCATATGATTAGCGCCGATCTCCCGCAAGCCCTGTATCGCTTGGGCTTGTCCGAAGAAGTTGCTAATGTCATCAGCGGCTTGACCGCTGGACAGTTAATGAAAGTCGCCAGTGGCAATATGCTCATGTGCCGCTTTCGCTTTGATGATGAATTGGTCTGGAGCCTGCTAACGACCAACGGCAGGGTCAACAATACCAATGACCTGCACGCCAGCATCCTGATGGCCGGCAAGATGGCAGAGGTGGCTTAATATGCGCGCACAGAAAAGCATCGTTGGCGAAAGCCGTGACATCACCTTGGCCGTGCACCTAATCAAACTCGGCGCGCGTCTGCAAGTACTCGAAAGCGAAACCAACCTTTCTTACGAGCGCCTGTTAAAGCTGTACAAAGAAGTTGAGGGCAAGTCACCTTCAAAAGGAATGCTGCCTTTCTCCACCGACTGGTTCATGTCTTGGCAGCCGAACATTCACTCTTCGCTGTTTCTCAACATTTACGAATATCTGAACAAATCTAGCGCCATTGATGAAATCGATGCGGTTATCAAGGCCTATGAGCTTTATGTCGAGAAGACTAAGGTGCTGGGATTTGAAGCGGTGCTGACCATTACCCGCGCCTGGCGGCTGGTGAAGTTTGTTGATGCCGGGATGGTGCAGTTGACGTCTTGCACCTGTTGCGGTGGCAAGTTTGTAGCGCATACAAATGAACTGACGGCGAACTATGTTTGTGGTTTGTGCAATATGCCAGCGCGGGCAGGCAAGACGCGTGCGGCAGGCCAAGTTAACGCGTCAGTTCGTCCGGCTGGTTTATCGAGGCAGTCAAGTTTTAATGCAGTGGACGTGCAATTTTCACAAATCTAAAAAGACTGAAATTACTAAAACGAACGTTCATAAACGTTTTAAAGTAACAGTCTATTTTGTACTTGTCGTGACGGCAACCGGTTGGAGCTTGGTCCACGTGCAACTGAAGTCTGCACCAAAATACGGCGCTAGCGTATTGACGACAGCGCTCATGATGACGATAAATGTCTCTGATAAATAAAGAACGCTAGTGCTGCGTGCTGCCCGTCTCTTCGTAACTCGGCCTCGGCGCGGTGTCGCAATCTTTGTCCCCGGTTCTCGCGGATTCGGTTGCTAGTTTAGATGAGGCGCTCCAAAACATAGCCGAGTTTTCGAAAGGCAACGGTTCGGCATCCTTGGTGTGGCGACGGGCGACTGAGTGGTCACGACTTTGTCGCATCAGCGCGAGCCTGCTGTCTTCTTGCCCGCTACCCTCGTTGCCTTTTGCGCTTGAAGTCACGATTGATATCCGAATCCACCGCGCCGCGCTTCTCGCGTGACACATATTGCGCGAATCGCCAATTTCATATTGGCTTTGCGCTGGGCTTAATGCTCCCTATGCCAACTACGCTGCTAACGCGACGTTGTGATGTCAAATTTCGCATTCAAAATCCGCCGTTGCGTATAAATTTTCCTTCAACTCGCCTCAAGAATCACTTTTCGCCGCCGACAACCTCTCCAATAATCGCGTCACCTTATGTCCAACCCGCCGCGCCATTCTTGGAGAACCGTCTCATGCTCGTCATCGTTGGCTATCTCGTGGTTGTGGGTTCCGTGCTGGGAGGTTACTCGCTCCATGGTGGCAATGTTATGGCGCTGTATCAGCCATATGAGTTGCTGATTATCGGCGGTGGGGCGCTTGGCGCATTCATCGTGGGCAACAACGTCAAAACCCTGAAGGCGACCTTCCGCGTGCTGCCGACGCTTTTAAAAGGCTCAAAATATACGCGTACCCGTTACATGGCGTTAATGGCATTGCTCTACGATATCCTTACCAAGATTCGTAAAGAGGGCATGATGTCTGTCGAAGCTGATGTCGAGTCACCGGCACAGAGCGCGGTGTTTGGCCGCCATCCGGAAATCGCGGCTGACCACCATCTTGTTGAATTCATCACTGATTACCTGCGTCTGATGGTTTCGGGAAATATGAATCCCATGGAAATAGAAACGCTAATGGACCATGAGATCGACACGCATCATATTGAGGGCGACATTCCTGCCCAAGCCATTCAGAAAGTCGCTGACGGTTTACCGGCATTTGGCATCGTCGCCGCAGTGATGGGCGTGGTCAACGTAATGGGATCGGTCGGTTCGCCTCCCGCCGTACTTGGCGTTAAAATCGGCGCGGCGCTGGTTGGTACTTTCGTCGGTATTTTGCTCGCCTATGGCTTCGTCGGTCCGCTCGCCAGTTTGGTTCAGCAAAAGCTCGAAGAAGGAACCAAGGAATTGCAATGCGTGAAAGTGACGCTGCTAGCCTGTTTACAGGGCTACGCGCCACAAATTGCAGTTGAATTCGGCCGAAAAGTGCTCTACAGCACCGAGCGCCCAACCTTCGGTGAGCTTGAAACGCATGTGAAGCAGAAGCGCACATAAAATTTTCGCCACCTAAGCCGCCGAAACCATTAACGCCATAAAAAAATTTAAGGATTGTCATGGCTGCCGCACCCGCCAAAGTAAAACCCACCATCATCATCAAGCGCGTAAAGAAACGCGGCCACGGTGGGCATCACGGTGGCGCGTGGAAAATAGCCTATGCCGATTTCGTCACCGCTATGATGGCGTTCTTCTTGCTAATGTGGCTTCTAGGGTCAACGTCGAAAGGTGAGTTAAATGGCATAGCCGACTATTTCAACAGCCCGATGAAAGTGGCGATGGGCGGTGGTTCTGGTTCGGGTGACAGCTCGAGCGTACTAAACGGTGGCGGTACCGACCTTACTCGCAGCAACGGCCAAGTGAAAAAGGGCGATATCGAGGCTGAGAAACGCAGTTTCAATCTGAAAGCTCTGCGCGCTGATTTACGTAAAGCGGATGCCGAGCGAATGGCCAAACTAATGAGCGGCGTGGAAGCGATGCTCGATAAGGACGCTCGACTCAAACAATTCCGCAACCAGATCCGCCTCGATATTACCAAGGACGGATTGCGTATCCAGATTGTGGATGATCAGAATCGCCCGATGTTTGATACTGGCCGCGCCGAGGTCAAGGACTATATGCGCGATCTGTTGCGTAAGCTCGGCAGCGTGCTCAATGAAGTTGACAACAAGGTCGCCGTGTCTGGCCATACCGATGCGTATACGTTTCAAAATGGCGACCGAGGCTATGGAAATTGGGAGTTGTCCGCCGACCGCGCCAACGCATCGCGCCGTGAACTGGTCGCCGGTGGCATGGCGGACAAAAAGATTTTTCGGGTGGTGGGTCTAGCCGCTTCCGCCCCACTAAATGCAGAGGTGCCAATGGATCCGACCAATCGCCGCATCACCATCGTTGTTATGAACAAGGAAGCCGAAGCGCGCCTGACCCGCGGCAGTAGCCAGATCGAAATTGAAGATGCTGATGATTTAGCTGAGGCAATAAAGTCACCGACGCCGCCCCCGCCGGTAGCGGTTCCGCCAGAGGCCAACACAGCGGCTGCCGTGCCTGGTGTGATAGCAGATGCCGCGCGGCCGACCAATCCCCCTGCACTAGCCACGACACCAAAAACCCTACCAAAACTCGCCTCTGGGGACGTCACTAGCACTAAATAAATCACTAACTGTACCGATAGATATTCAACACAGACCGGAGACAAAATGACCACCGCAACCGATATGAAATTCTTGATCGTCGATGACTTCTCGACCATGCGCCGCATCGTGCGCAATCTGCTGAAGGAAATCGGCTACAGCAATGCCGACGAAGCCGAAGACGGCGTTGCCGCGCTTGCCAAGCTGCGCGGTGGCAATTTTGAGTTCGTCGTCACCGACATCAATATGCCAAACATGAACGGCTTCGAACTGCTGCGCGAGATCCGCGCCGACGAGAAGTTAAAAGCATTGCCGGTTCTCATGGTGACGGCAGAGGCGAAAAAGGAGGACATCGTCACCGCCGCGCAGGCCGGTGCCAACGGCTACATCGTCAAGCCTTTCACCAAGGGTACTCTGGAAGAAAAAGTCCAGAAGATCATTCAAAAATTTGCTGCCAAGTGAGGACGCGATGAACACTACTGAACTCTCAACGTCGAGCCGAGCCGAGCCGCGGCCTGGCTTGCCCCTAAATATGGATGCTGACGCCAGCCACGATGTATTGCAGCGCATTGGCGTCATCACCCGCCGCCTGCATGACGCCCTGCGCGAACTGGGCTACGACAAGGCCTTGGAGTCGGCGGCCGACTCACTGCCAGATGCCCGCGCGCGTTTGGCCTACATTGCTAAGCTGACCGGTGATTCAGCCAATAAAGTATTGAATACCGTAGATCTTGCTCAAGCGACGCAACAAGAAATGACTCAGGGCGCGGATGCGCTCAAAGCCCGTTGGAGAGGAAAGACGGCGCAATCGTTGGCTAACGCGGACGGCGAGGATTTGATCGCCGAAACCCGTGAATATTTAGGCAGCCTCTCGATGTCCACGCAATTGACCAGCAGCCATTTGACCGAAATCATGATGGCGCAGGACTTTCATGATTTGACCGGGCAGGTGATACGTAAGGTGGTGGATTTGGCGCAAACGTTGGAGGAGCAGTTGCTTGCGCTGTTGCTAGAATCTACGCCGCCGGAAAAACGCGCGCGAGTCGCGACGCTAGAAACGGGCTCGCTAGATGGGCCGGTGGTTGAGGCTGCCGGCAGGAGTGACGTCGTCATTAACCAGTCGCAGGTGGACGAGATGTTGGAGAGTATGGGGTTCTAGATTTGCCTCGGCACGTTCAGTCGGCGGTTGCGCTGGCTTCAGAACACCGAGGCCAGAGGGCGATGGTCAGACGGCGACGCAGAGCGGACAGCGAACAGCGAACAGCGGACAGATGACATACGACATACGATAAAAAATAAGCGCCGCAGGCGACAGCAATTTGCCGCGCCAGTGGGACTTTGGCGTAGCACCGTGTACGCTTTTACCGGGATTTTCCATTAGGCGTCCCTTCGCAACTGTTTGAGTGCTTACGGACTATTTTTGGCGTCTTTCCTGATTCTTCGATTTGAATAGCTCACTATTCATTGGTCAGTCAACGGAAAATACACGCAAAAATAGCTTCGTTATCATCTCAAACCTAATAAAAAATCTCGGTTTAAGTAAACCCGAAATAACCCTGTTTTCCCCTCATATTCGCCGTTTAAGTTTTCCGCGCCACCTGAATAATGACTGACATACCAAACTCCATGTCTAGTCATGTCAGATCAAGAAGCCAGCACCGAAGACCGTAACCTGCCCGCTTCGGAGAAGCGGATCAAGGATGCGCGTCTGGAAGGTCGGGTTGCCCGGTCTAAGGAGCTGGCGAGCTTCTTGGTGTTGGGTGTTGCACTGCTTGGATTGATAAATCTCGGACCGGTGTTATTTCACGACTCGATGGAAATCATGTCGCAGGGCTTCAAATTTGATCGCGCTGCGGTCATTGGCAATGACACGATGGGACTGCGCTTAGCGCGCCTTACTGGTGCCGCATTGATTGCCGCGATGCCGATTCTCGGACTGCTGCTGCTCGCGGCCATTGCCGCCCCGCTTGCCCTCGGTGGCTGGAATTTCACTTGGAAGCCGGTGATGCCGAATTTCGGTAAGATGAATCCCATCACTGGCATAGCACGTATTTTTGATAAGCATGGCATCGTTGAAATGGTTAAGGCTGCCATGATCGCGCTAATCTTGGCCGCAGTCGCTATCGTCACCCTGATGAACGCACGCGAAGAATTTGCGCAATTGGCGGTGATCCCGCTGTCCGTGGCGATTAGCAAGACTGGCTCGATCCTAGCGGTGAGTCTGGCCGCGCTCGTCGGCGTACTTGCCGTCGCCGCGCTTGCTGACGTGCCCGCCCAGCTCTGGCGTCATCACTCGTCGCTCAAGATGACGTTCGAAGAAGTGAAGCGGGAATCGAAAGAAACAGACGGCGACCCACACTTGAAAGCCAAAATCCGTGCGCTGCAACGTGATGTCGCGCGTCGCCGCATGATGGATGCGATCCCAACAGCGGACGTGATTGTTACCAACCCCACCCACTTCGCCGTGGCACTTGCCTATCACGACACCAAAATGGGCGCGCCAACAATCGTTGCCAAGGGCGCTGACCTAATCGCGCTACGCATTCGCGAAATAGCCGCCGAGCACCAAGTGCCGGTGATGGAGCAACCCGCGCTGGCTCGTGCATTGCACCAGCATGGCGAGATCGGCGAGGAAGTGCCAGTTGGGCTGTACAACGCGGTCGCGCAGGTACTCGCTTATGTATATCAGCTAAAACGCATGATGCCGGGCATGACTGTGCATGAACCAGGCCTCATTCCCGTGCCTACCGGCATGGACCCGTTTGAAGTGGCTGCAACCAACGCCGCCGCCGCAAAGGCGACAACTTCTACCAACAGTGCTAATGCCACCGCGGCGGCTCCATGAACGCTATTCAGCTCACGCTCGCTCGCCTAAATCTCGGCAACACGCCATGGAAAGCGCTGGCCGCACCGATCATGATTATGCTGATTCTGGCCATGATGGTGCTGCCGCTGCCGCCGTTCGCGCTTGATCTCTTATTCAGCTTTAACATTGCGCTCTCGCTGGTGGTATTGCTGGTGGCGGTGTACACCAAGAAACCATTGGAGTTCGCGGCGTTCCCGACCATGCTATTGGTCACAACCTTGCTGCGCCTGTCGCTAAACGTCGCCTCTACCCGAGTGGTGCTGCTTAACGGCCACACTGGTCCGGACGCTGCCGGCAAGGTGATCGAAGCCTTTGCACATTTTCTGATTGGCGGCAATTTTGCGGTAGGGATTATCGTGTTTGCGATTCTTGTTGTCATTAATTTTGTCGTGGTGACTAAGGGCGCGGGCAGGATTGCAGAAGTTGCGGCTCGTTTCACGCTAGACGCCATGCCCGGCAAGCAAATGGCAATTGACGCCGACATGAATGCGGGCATTATCGACCAGGCTGAAGCCAAGCGTCGCCGCGCTGAGATATCGCAGGAGGCTGAATTTTTCGGCTCGATGGATGGCGCATCAAAGTTCGTTCGCGGTGATGCCATTGCCGGCATTTTGATCCTGTTCATAAATATAATTGGCGGCCTGATTATCGGCATCACCCAGCACAATCTTTCGGTCAGCCAAGCGTCAAACAACTACATCCTACTCGCCATCGGCGATGGACTGGTGGCGCAGATTCCCGCGCTGGTGGTCTCGATCGCGGCGGCATTGATTGTTGCCCGTGTTGGTAACGACCAAGACATCGGCACGCAAATCGGTAATCAAGTATTTACGATGCCGCGCGCCATTGGGCTGTCCGCCGGCGTGATGTTGCTGATCGGCGTGATTCCCGGCATGCCGCATTTCGTCTTCCTCTCGATGGCAGCACTAATGGGCTACGGCGCTTGGTGGCTCACCGAGCGCGGTAAGGTAGCGGCTGCGGCACCGCTTGAATCACCCGCACCGACGTTACAAAACGAAGCGTCATGGGACGACCTACAGCCGGTGGACATGGTCGGCCTCGAAGTCGGCTACCGATTAATCCCGCTGGTCGATCAAGCGCAAGATGGAGAATTGCTAAAGCGCATCAAGGCGATCCGCAAAAAATTTGCGCAAGACATAGGCTTCCTGCCTTCCGCTGTACACATCCGTGACAACTTAGAGTTAAAGCCCAACGCCTACCGCATCTCGCTTAAGGGTGTGGCCGTGGGCGAGGGTGAGGCAATCTCCGGCATGCTGCTTGCGATCAATCCTGGTGAGGCTAGCGTACCGCTCATCGGCACTGCCACGCGCGATCCGGCTTTCGGCCTGCCCGCGACGTGGATCGAATCGAGCCAGCGCGAATTCGCGCAGACTCATGGCTATACCGTGGTGGATGCGGCGACCGTAGTGGCCACGCATCTCTCACACTTGGTTCATACCCAAGCCGCACAGTTGCTAGGCCGCCAAGAGACCCAAGCGCTGATGGAGCACATCAACAGATACGCGCCGAAGCTGCTCGACGATATCGTGCCGAAGTTGATCCCCGTTGCCACGCTCCAGAAAGTATTACAGAACCTGTTGGAAGAGGGAATGCATATTCGCGACCTCAGGACTATTCTCGAATCCATTGCCGAAACGGGTGCCCAAACGCAAAATGCGGGCGAGCTTACCAACGCCGTCCGCGCCCGTCTTGGCCGCGCTATCGTGCAAAAAATCTACGGTCAGACGCAGGAAATTGATGTCATCGCGCTCGATCCAGAAATTGAACGGATGCTGGGTCAGGCCCTGTCTGGTGATGCATCCGCTGCGCTTGCGGTTGAGCCCGGCCTTGGCGACATGATTGTTGCCCGCACCGCTGAAGCCGCCGAGCGCCAAGAGCAGATGGGTCTGCCCGCCGTGCTGCTGGTGCCTGATCGCCTGCGCATACAAGTTGCCCGCCTGATGAAACGTGCCGTGCCGCGCTTAAAAGTGCTGGGCCACGGTGAAATTCCCGACTTTTCCGCCATCCGCGTCAGCACCGTAGTAGGAGCCCAAGCATGAATATGAAACGATTTTTTAGTCCCACATCCCGCGAAGCCATGAAACAGGTGCGCGCTGAACTCGGCGACGAAGCCGTCATTTTGTCCAATCGCGAGGTAAATGGTGGTGTGGAAGTAATCGCATCAGCGTCGGACGACATCGCGGCGCTAATTGCGCGTACGCCCACAGCAAGCAAAGCGGGGAAATTTGCGGCCAGCCCGACGCCGAAAGCGGCATCGAAAATGTTCGCGAAAGCATCGACCGAAGAACTCGCCGCAATGCCCACACTGGCGCGCATCGCCCACGCCGCAGAGCGCGCGCTAGCGCCTGCTACCCATCCCGATCGGCATGACGTGCGTGACATGCGTGAAATGCGCGACATGCGTGACTTTAGACCCGCCACGCGAGTCGCACCTTGCTCACCTGTCGCACCGGCTGCACCCATTCCGGAATCGTTTGCTCACTACATCAAGCGCAGCGAAGAAAATCGTGCCGCACAATATCTGGAATTAGCCTTGCAACGAGGATCGGTAACGACACCGGTCGCAAAGGCTATGCGCCCAACGCCAGCTGCATCTGCCAAGGCTAGGCCATCGGACGCCTCGGCAATTGCGGCGGTGGATTTAACGTGCGTGGCCGCGAAGGCATCGGTTCGCATTGCCGCAAATGCACACATAAGCCCGAACGCAAGTGAACACCCAACTGAACACGAACATGCACCAGCCGTCGTCGCGCCGCTTGTTTGCGCACCTGCACTCACTATCGTGCCAGTACTAGCCGAAACCGATCCGCGCCTCATCAATGAAATCATGCAGATGAAAACGCTGTTGCAAGAACAGATGGGCGTGCTTTCGTGGCACGACACAACCTCCCGCCGCCCGCTGCAGGCTAAACAAATCACGCAAATGCTCTCAGCTGGTTTTTCGCCCGCGCTCGCCCGCGCTATCGCAGAAAAACTCCCCGCCGATTTCAACGAGTCCGCCGCCGCTAATTGGCTGCAGGAAAGCCTAATTCGAAACCTCACCGTGCCGAGTGACGATAACGATATGGTTGATCGTGGCGGCGTCTATGCGTTGGTCGGACCTACGGGTGTCGGCAAGACCACCACAGCGGCCAAGCTGGCGGCGAAATGTGTGGTCAAGTATGGCGTCAAAAGTCTCGGCCTCATTACCATCGACAGTTACCGTATTGGTGCCGAAGACCAGCTCCGCGCTTACGGGAAAATTCTCGGTGTCCCAGTGCACACCGCCCGCGATGCGCAATCGCTAGCTGAGCTTATCGCCCAAATGCGCGATAAGCACTTGGTACTCATTGACACTGTCGGCATGGGTCAGCGCGATAAACGGCTTTACGATTTGATGCAGATGCTGAATTCGCCCGCCATCGAGCGTGTGTTGTTTCTCAACGCTAGCGCGCAGGCAGAAACGCTTGAAGATGTTGTGCGCCAATATAGCGGCGACGCCTTGCAAGCGCGGCAAGAGCGGAAAGTCCAGCCTGAAGCAAAAACCCAATTTCACGGCACGGGTTTTCGCCGCCCCCGTAATGTCATCGTCACTAAGCTCGACGAAGCGGTGAAATTCGGGTTCGTCCTCGATTGCCTGATCCGCCATAAGCTGGAGACGCAGTACGTCACCAACGGCCAGTGCGTGCCGGAAGATCTGCATCCCGCCAATCCGAAATACCTAGTGCATCGCGCGTTGAGGCATCGCGGCGCTGCCGAATTTAACTTAAATGAAATCGACATCCCGCTGGTATTTGCCGCTGCAAACGCCGCACCGGCGAAGGCCGCTTTCCATGTTTGATGGCGCACGCGATCAAGCCACCGGTCTGCGCGAAATGTTCGAGCCGATGCCAGCGCTATCGGTGATACCAATTGCATCCGCACGCCGCGGCATGGGCCTGCGTTCGCTGGTGGTGAATTTAGCTGTTGGTTGCGCACGCGCAGGCCAGCGCGTGGTGGTGATCGACGCAGGTGCTGCCGGTACTGCGCAGGCGCTGGGCCTACACATTCCGCACGATCTCGCCAGCTTGCTGGCCGGGGATCGCGAATTTGAAGATGCGGCGGTGCAATCTAGCGAAGGCCCCTACATTTTGAAAGCGCAACAAGGTCTGTGCGAATACATTGCCGCTGCGGGAGATCCTGAGGCGCTCTTCTTGGGTTTTCGCCGACTTGAACAGCCCTTTGATGTCGCCATCTTGGCAGGCCATACGCACGAAGTCGCCGCGATGACGCGTAACCAAGACGATTTGGTATTTGTCACCAGCCCCGAGGCCGAAGCGCTTACCGCCACCTATGCTGAAATCAAGCGTGCCCACGCCGATCATGCGCAGCTCGCCTTCCGCGTATTGGTTAATCGCGTTGACACCGACAACGATGGCCTAGTTGCGTTCAAGCGCCTTGCCAACACCGCCCGTAAATTTCTCGGCGCCAGCATCGAATACGGCGGCTCGATTAATCGCAACAGCGCGTTTGCAATGGCTGATCGCAGCCAGTGTTCCGTCTTTTGCGCACCCGACGCGAGCAATGCCGCGAGACAGATTTCGCAGCTGGTGCAGTCGATGCAGGCATGGCGTCTAGGCCGCTACGCGCTCACCGAGGCAAGTCCTTGAACCTAACACCGCCCAACACCTAACCACTAATAGCTAACACTTACGAACACAAAGACCGATAGAAAAGGGAGTCAACGTTATGTACACCGCACAGGGAACACTTTCCAAAGATGCCCAGCTCAGGCAATACGCGCCTATGGTTAAGCGGCTCGCGCACAACCTGTTAGCCAAGCTGCCCGCCAACGTCGAATTCGACGACATGCTACAGGCCGGCATGATCGGCCTCATGGACGCCATTAGCCGCTATGAAGAGGGGCAGGGCACGCAATTTGAGACTTACGCCAACCAGCGCATTCGCGGTGCCATGCTCGACGAGTTGCGTAGCTGCGACTGGCTCCCCCGCGGCGTACGCAAAAACCAGCGCACTATTCAAAAAGCCATGTCGCAACTCGAGCACCGCTTGGGTCGCGCTGCTACTGAAACTGAAGTCGCGCGTGAAATGAACCTGCCGCTAGCGCAATATCAAGAACTTCTGCAAGACGCGAAGGGTCTGCAGCTGTTCTATTTCGACGACTACAGCGACGACGAAAACGGTAGCTACCTAGACCGCCATGTCGCCGATACCGCGAGCGACCCCGCCGCTATCCTCAACGATAAACGCTTTAAGACCGAACTCGTTAAACACATTGACGACCTGCCTGAGCGCGAAAAACAACTGATGGGTTTGTATTACGAACAGGACTTAAATTTCCGCGAGATTGCGGCGGTGATGGGCGTGACAGAATCACGGATTTGCCAGCTGCATACGCAGGCGGTGAATCGGTTGAGGGCAAAATTGAAGAGTTGGTAGGTGGGAAGGCGAAGCATTGAGGTTTCGTTCGGCGTGGCGCACATCGATTCGCCCTATCCGCGCCTGCGCGAACACTTGCAACCAAGCGACATTTCTATCTGTTTCGATTATCCTAGAAACGGCAGTTGGACGGGTCTGTCCCAACGGGATACCGTCCCCGCGGACATAAGCGTCAGTTTTTCGGACTCTCTGGCAAGGCCTCATTTGGCAAACTCGGACGACTGAGGCCGTTTCTAGGTTCATCCTGAAAGGAGAAGCAACACGGCCTAACGGCCTGCCAGAGAATTTGAAAAATGCGCAATCGCACCGGTAGCGCGGGTCACCAAATAGGTGAACGTGCTAAACCGCTAAACTCGTTTATTCATGCCCACGTTCAAGCAACTAAAGCCGTCAACTGCTGTTTCTAGGATTATGTGTTGCCCACGAAAGCATCAACATCTTGGGCTGGCGCCAGCACCGTCGAAGGTCACCCTTTTTATCATTGATGTTAAGGGAACTTCTAAAACCCCCAAAGCCTAAGGGCCATTCCAACGAACAGACGAGTGAGGCGATGCAGACCCACACTGGCGATCTATTTGCCTTGCACAGCCGCCAACAAAAGCGCAGCCAATTCACTAAAGTCCTTGATCGACTCACCCAACTGGTCAACTGGGTCGCGCTAGCCAAGGTCGTCAACGACAAAACAGGCCGCGAGCAAGACCGCCCCAAAGGCGGACGTCCGCCGTACCCCACTCAAGCACTCCTCAAGATCATCGTCCTCCAACAACTCTACGGCAACCTGTCTGATGAAGAAATGGAATACGCGCTGCTGGATCGCATGAGCTGGCAACACTTCATCGGCCTCACCCATGTCCGCGACCTACCCGATGCTCGCACTATCTGGGCATTCAAGAACCAATTAGCCCAAGTTGGTGGCGCCGCCACCCTCTTTGCCGACGTCCAACGCCAACTTGCTGGCGCCGGCCTCATCGCCAAAGGTGGTCAACTCATCGATGCCACGCTCGTCAGCGCCCCCACTACCCACTTAACCAAGCAAGAAAAGCAAAGCGTTGATGCCGGTAATACCCCCGATCACTGGACCAACAAGGTCGCCGCCCACAAAGACACCGACGCCCACTGGACAGCCAAGCGCAATCAATGGACATTTGGCTACAAAGCCCACATCAACGCCGATCAGGCCAACAAACTCATTCAGGTCATTGCCGTCACCCCGGCGAACGTAAGCGACACCACCGTCTTTGCACCGTTGCTCGACACCACGCTTAAGCGTAGTCAGCAGGGCAAGACCGTCCATGCGGATCGTGGCTACGACAGTGCTAAGAACCGCGCCACCGTGAAGGCCATGAAACTACGTGATGGCATTGCCTGCAATGATGACCGTAAACGATACGACCAGACCGACATTCATCAGCGCAACAAACGGCTCGCCAAGATACGCGGACGGGTGGAGCATGTGTTTGGGGGCTGGGAGAAGACGATGGGCAAGCACATTCGCTGTATAGGCCTGGTGCGGGCGACGACGACGATTACCTTGCAAGCGCTGGTGTATAACTTACGACGCTGGGTGACTCTCGACAGTCGAGGTGCGTCTGCAGCATGAGAAACACCCCAAAACCCCGCCGAATAGGCGGGAAACAACATCAAAAACGAGATTGATGCAATGCGCTGATGACTAAAAATGCAAGGGCATGCAAAAAAATCGTGCGGCGACGGCGAGTGAACGTGGATAGCGGGTTTTTAGAAGCTCCCATTTGAGAACTTCTATTAGCCTAACAATAACATACGGG
>Ga0209490_10000643_pt1 | contig 34728 bp, 22 predicted proteins | sample MAT06_FD_187209 | JGI IMG/M metagenome (GOLD analysis project Ga0209490, IMG submission 187209) | Freshwater microbial communities from Lake Fryxell liftoff mats and glacier meltwater in Antarctica - MAT-06 (SPAdes) (version 2) | ecosystem: Environmental > Aquatic > Freshwater > Ice > Liftoff...
AACAAAAGAACACAAAAGCCCGTAAAGCGTGACTTACGTCGGGTCGTCCACGCCCGACGATATCGGGGAACACATCACAAGACTTCAGATACGAGACTTTAGATACAAGACTTTAGACACGAGACTTCAGATACGAGACTTCAGACACGAGACACGAGACCACAAAGACAAATAGTCACGGGAGAAAGCAGCAGAACAAAAGTCTCTTGTGCTTATTTCAAGATCATGAGCGGCCCTTCCGGATGCGCATACACTAAAGTATTTTGTGCGGGATAGGGAATCAAATCCATCTCTTCCATGGAGCCCCATGTTCACTATTACTTATTATTATAAGCAGGTACGTTGAAACAAACGCGTTTATGAATTTATGCAAAATTCACACAATCAAACAGTTGTGGAACTCATAATTAATAGATCACAACTACTGATCATTATGTTTTCTGATGTTTCTTCTTCGCTGCCGGGAACAGAATATTGTTCAATATAAGGCGATAGCCGGGTGAAGTGGGATGCAATTTCAAGTCTGTCGGCGGGTCTCCCACGTAGTGACGGTAATCTTCCGGGTCATGTCCTCCGTAATAGGTAAAGAATCCATACCCATAGGTACCATGAATGTAACGTGCTTCCCCCGCAGGTTTGTTTTCACCCATAATCAGCACATTTGGCTTAATTGTTTTTTTAATATAAGCCGTAGTTTGTCCCATAAAACCTTTCACCGTTCTGGTATGACACTGCGTGAGCATCGTCGGCACCGGGTCCCATTTTGCAGAAAAATCAAACAAGGTAAAATAATCTTGTTCGGGTGTCACATTTCGCCCCAGATTGTTGTCAATAGAGGAATGTTCATAGATCATCGGATCAAGTATGAGTTGAAAATCTTTGAAAGCAAAGGTCTTCGAGAAATCTAATTTACTTTGAACATTTGAATCATAATTATCGCCGTCAAATACCTGATGGCAAATATCCACACCCTCAGCGGCCAATGCAATATCATAAGTGTCGGTAGCGGAACACATAGCAAACATAAATCCTCCTCCCGATACGTACTCTGCGATGCGTTTTGCTACGGCTAATTTAAGTTGACTAACTTTAGCGAAGCCATTCTCCGCAGCCAATCTTTCCATCAACTTAACGTGCTCTATATACCAGGGTTGTCCACTGAAACTTCCATAAAACTTGCCAAACATCCCGGTGAAATCTTCGTGGTGCAAGTGTAGCCAGTCGTAATCAGCCAGCTTTCCTTCCAAAACTTCTGTATCATATATCACATCATAAGGGATTTCAGCATAAGTGAGTACCATTGTCACGGCATCATCCCAAGGCTGTATCATTTCACCTTTTTCATTTTTATCCGGGGAGTAAACAGCTATTTTTGGTGCCTTTTCTAATTTCATAACATCCTGATTGATTTCAGGATCAAGAATTTGGTCTTGCAAGGCTGCAAATTGTGCATCGGCGATTACTTCATAATTGATATTACGTACTTTGCACTCCTTTTCAAAAGTTGGAGTATAGACAAATGCAAAACTGCCGCCGCGATAATTCAACAGCCACCAGGCTTCCACCCCCTGTGAGAGCACCCAGTAAGTAATGCCATAAGCGCGCAGGTGATCACGCTGACCCAACTCGTCCATGGGTAGGAGCAAATATGAAGCTCGCAATTGGCTGGTACAAGCAGCGAGTAAAGCAATTAAAACAAGTAGTTTGCGCATTAATAACGGGTTTATTTTGACGATTGTTTAATAAGTAGTTATAACTTATTCACCATCACTATCAAAAGCATCAAAATCAAATAACAAAGAGAATCGCAAAGTGTTGTCCAAGGGGTTACGTTGATTGGATGTTGGCACTAAATAAGAGAAGTTTAAGCCAAAAATATTGTACTTCAAGCCCAAACCTACGCTTAAGTACCGACGGGCACCTTTGGAATAATGCTCATAAAAATATCCGGCACGCACCGCAAATTGCTCATCATACCAATATTCTGCCCCTGCACTGAGCGTAATTTCTTTCAACTCCTCCGAAAAACCGCCTGGTGCATCGCTAAAGGAGCGAATCAAGCCCCTGACCGGTGATAGTTCTTTGTAGTCAGGCACATCAGGGTTGCCGGTCTCGTTGATTTCCGGGCGTGGTGTGGGTACCATCAGTTTATTGAAATCGGTCGTAAATGTCAAAGTATTGTAATCATCCAAATTCATTTTCCAGGCCACCCCTATCCCAAGATTGGTCGGAATAAAATCGCGATTTACGGATTTGGTATAGCTGACCTTGTTACCAAGGTTACTAATGGCCGCACCAATGGTCATTTCACTCTTTTTCTTGTTGAACGTAATAGGTGCCTTATACGTCATAGAAATATCTGCGGCTCCTGCAGTCGCCGCGTGGATTTGAGCGCCCTGCACTACTTGGCCGGTAGCCAAATTCGAATAAATAAACTTAGCACCGATGGCCGCTGAAAAACGATCGGTCAATTTACGTGAATAAGCACCCGATATTTCAAATTCATTGGGTTTTCCTTGCCCCAACGGGCCGCCGTTTTCATCGGTAAATTCGATATCGCCTAAAGAAAAATATCGGAGACTCAAGCCTACAGCCTGAAAATCGCCGATCTTTTTATAACCTGACAAATAGGCTAAATAGACATCATTCAAGCCTAAATTGCGGAGCCAGGGCGTATAAGTGGCGGAAAGAGAGATATTTTGCTTGGCAAAAGCCAATTTTGAAGGGTTATAAAACATACCATTGGCATCGGCAGAAGTGGCAATACCGGCATCGCCCATAGCGCCACCCCGCGCATCAGGCGTAATGCGAAGAAATGGCACGGCAGAAACTACAGCATTCGCGCATTTGCTTCCGTCAATTGGGTTAAAACCGTCCACACATTTCGGATTAACCTGTGCTAACAGCATTGGAGCAGTGAATGCCCCCAGAACAACTAATGAAAGTTGAAAAACAACTTTTTTCATAACAGCAAGAAACTTATGGTTCGTTTGTCACTAATATACGGATCGGTTCCGCAGATAGTGTTTAGTAATATACTCGTTGAGATTGTTGAGCGGTTTAGAAGTTGAGAGCATCCCTCATATTCTAAACCATTCAACAATCTCAACGTTTTTTCATTATTTTAAAATCACTAATTTTTCAAAATCGCTTTCAACGGTCGTCGCTTTTCCCGCAATATCCGTGCCACGCACTTTTATCCGGTAAACATAAACGCCGCGTGCCAGGGCATCTCCATATTCATCACGACCATCCCAGACAATTTCATCAGATATTCGATAACTATCGGATTGGAGGTTTTGTTGCAGTGATTTAACTAATTTACCGGAGACGGTGAAAATATTCACCTGAACGTCTAAGACTTGTCCGGGCATGGTATGTTCAAACTGAAAGTAAGTTTTAGTGGTAAACGGGTTTGGATAATTGAGTACCTGTTCTAATGCCGTTTTTCCATTTTCTGCCACGACAAACTCTGTGTAACCTTCACCCGAATTATTAGCAACATCCCAACCTTTTACGCTAAGGGTATGGCGACCCGGTGCCAGATTTCTCATGGGGTATATAGCACTTCCCTTACGATATTCGTTCGGTTCACTTTGATAAAAGTCATTTAAAATAACTGTTTCCAATATATTTCCGTCTAATACCGCTGTCAAATCATGGCCAAGACTTGCCCCACTTACATTCATTCCATGGTCATCCGTACATTTTACCAAAATTTTAGGATCGGTATCCGTCACTCCGCCAAATACAAATGCATCTGTATTTAGGAATGGTTGCACTAACGGTGGTTTTTCATCTTTTATTTCATTTGCATTACCGCCAATGACTTTTTCACAATCGGCACCAGCGGCATCAAAAGGGGAACCATCCTCAGCGTAGTAACTAATTTTTCCGAAACCGTATTTATAATCAATATCTTTTGGAACAACTAAATTAACCTTAAAAAGTCCGTTTGTTACGGTTGCGCTACCCCGAAAGATAATATTTCGTTGTACCTGAAAAGTGCGTACCCGGCTGTCTGGGTCTTGCCCGAGCGTTTTCAAGGTCTGCGGCTTGTCAAACAGCGATACGGTAACTCTTCCGTTAAATTGCTCTAATCGTTTGCCTGCTGTGTCCGTTACCATACCCGCTATTTCAACGGGCATTAACGCCTTCAAGGTATCAATTTCCTGATTTTTTGAATTTTTTACACTGATCGTTTTAATACGGTGATCAGGCAAATCAAGGTACATGGCAGGATCGCCTAATAAAGTGAAGCGTCGGGAATTATCATTGTTGCTCCCCAGCGTATTTTTAGCGTTACATAATACCGTTCCTATGGTGCTATACCGCCCGCTTGTGCGCTTGAATAGCAGGCTCTGTACCGCATCAGTCAATTGTTCGTTTCCACTGATATAAACAGCCCGCACAGTAGTGAATAACCCGATAGCGCCCGAATTGGCCTTTATTAAAGATTGTTCGCCACCTGTCAGGGTAGTATAATCATCATATCCCCCAAAAGAGCAGGTGGCAGTAATAATTAATGGATAACGACCCGGATTATCCCATCCGGCAATATCATTTTGGTCAATCACACGCTCTTGCGCCCATCCACGCGGTCCGCCATGACCAATATACTGGATCACTAAAGCGCCTTTAAATACATTGGCGTTCACAGCCGCTTTTACGTCGGGATAGCGCTGCCCTCCGGAAGTCGCAATTTGTTGATAAGCATCAAAGTATACTTTTTCAATATTGAACCATTTTTCATCCGCTAATTGCTCATTAGCCAGTTTATCCGCCTGATCAATATGTGGATTGCCGTCTTCATCATCGGCTACATATAAACTGCGCAATCGCCAATCACCTAATGTTTCTGGTTTGCTTTCATAAGCCATTATTTTATTGACCACTGCTTGTGCTTCTGTAGTATTATTAGTGGTGAATCGGCCAACAGCAATGTCTAATGCACCCACTAACGAACCATTTTCATCGGGACTAAGCAGTCCAAAAAAATCATCGGAAGGAAAAGATGTAATCGGGTCAAAAGATTGGGATGTTTCAAAAACAGGGATAAAATCTTTATTTTCAGGGCTGTTTGTATTGTTTTTAGGGTCAAAAGAACCATCTCCAAACAGTAATAAATATTGAAAACGATCTGGTGCCCGTTCCAGCATCATCCGGGCAAAATCGCGAATGGCACCAGGATCTTTAGCACCGGAGGAAAACTCATTAAATAATTCAAGAATATTTACTGTTTTTACGTCCAATCTGCTAAAAGTTCGCCGATGCTCCGCTAATTGACGGGCTTGGGACTCCATGTTAGGATGGTAAATAATCACCATATCGGCAGTGGCGATACCATGCAGATTTTGATTGGCTATTTTTCCGGCAGCCTGTTCCGGTTTAGGGAACGCGGCATTGTCGTAAAAAGCAATAAAATTGCGCAACGTATTTTGAGTAATGGCACCAAATTCAACAGTTTTTCCTGCTGTGGTTTTTATTTGATTGCGTGGAATAGCTGGTGTTGAAACGTCCCAAATAACTAAGTTTCCACCCGTCACACCCGATAATTTAAAGGTAGCAGCAGGTTGTGACATCGTACTGAAATCACGAAACTCCATTGCCAAACCATTCATGAGTAGTTTCCTGCGGACATTGACCTCAATAAAATCTAACCACCCCTCACTCTGCTGACTCACAGCAGGATAATCCAGTTTCAACGTAATATCATCGCCAGTCGGGGTGAAAGTGCCCGACAGGGCCAGCTCGGATGCGTAAGGTCTTTCATTATCACTCACTGTGACACCGGAAATATTACGTAAAAAAGGCTGAACACCTGGTGCTGTTAATCTCACATTGGTGCTTGAGCCACATCGTCCGGCAAATTCCATCCAAACCCGAGCAGTACTGCCAGTTACTACATTAGCGAAATTAAATTTATAATCTCGGGTGCGCGTTTGAAAGAAATAATCGCCAAACCACTGTTTTCCGGAACCTTGCGCTGTTTCTGAAAAATCCAGCAAATTTATTTTTTCATCTTCTATCCGACGGTGGTCGTCAAATTCTTCGGTCACAAATGATGCTGGCACGGATGCCTGATCACTTATTCGAAGGCCAGTGATGCCATCAATTTTTAAAAAGTACCACGCATGGCGGTCGTACAAATGTACGGTAGACGTAATTTTAGATTCTGAGGCATCCGTTTTAAATGAAAGTGGTTGTGTACCAACCGCGTAAAGCAACAAATAATCGCCCGGATTAAATTTGCCATCACCTTCGCCTTTTACTAATACAGGGTTTTCGTTCAGATCATCCGGGCGTGCATCGCTATTGCGCTCGGGCAACATGGTGCCACCATTTCCATATACATGGATATTTCGAGGGTCAATATTGTCTAAGTCACTGATTTTCAATTCGTTTTTAAGAAAATTGTAATCTAATTTATATATTCCGTTTTGGGCTACACCAAATTTGTAAATGGCACCATTTTCTAATGCGGAATTGAATTTGAATGGCCCGCCACGATCTTGCACGCCCACTGCAATTGGTGTGGTTGTTATGCGCAGCGCAAAAGATTTTAAGCGCTCTGTATTGGCTCCGGCACGGCGCATGGGTACAAAGCGCACTCTTACAAAATAGCGATTGCGCTCCTGCTCTAAGTAAGCAGCAACCTGCAATTGTTCGTTTAATGTGTTTCCGTCGGGAGCCATCCACGATAAGGATTCAAATTGAGTATTTAACAATTCTGCCGATATTTCTACCGGGCCTGCCACCGCAAATCGCTCCGACCAAACGGGGAGCATCGGCGCATCATTGCCGTAAGAACAGCCTTTAAACTGCCAATATTCAATCGTGCTACCATCAAATATTACGTGTTTCGACGGCTGAGCAATCCATTCAATAGAACGTGCAGCATCAAATGAAGTTTGAGCAAACAGGGTACATTGGTTGACCCATAAAAATAAGATGAAAAGTATCCGCATCATACAAAAAATCATCAGTTGTTACCAGACAAATACATTGGCGCAAGTATGGACATTTAGGTTGCCCGGCAGTTTGTTTTTTCAGGATACTACTTCGGATACTAAGGATGGTAAAATACTTTTTAGTTTTTCTATCACCCAATCCACCTCAGTGAGCGTATTATAATGAGAAAAAGAAAAACGAATACTTTTGCGATCCGGTGCAGCAGCAATAGATTCTAATACGTGACTGCCTTTTTCTGTACCACTGGAACAAGCACTTCCTCCGGAGGCGCTAATGCCGGCTATATCTAAACTAAGCAATAGCAATTCATTTTTTGGTGAAGCAGGAAAAGATACATTTAATACCGTATAAAGGCTATGCCCCTTGTAATCTCCATTGAAAACAATGCCTTCAAAAGTTTCCTCCAGGCAACGTTTCATATAATCTCGAATGTTACAGATATGGGTAGTACGGGCTTCCATCTCCTCGCAAGCCAGCTCCAATGCTTTTGCCAAGCCGACAATACCATATACGTTTTCTGTACCACCTCGCATATTGCGTTCCTGAGAGCCTCCGTCAATAAAAGGCTTGAGGGGGGTATCGCTATTCATGTAAAGAAATCCTACGCCTTTAGGCCCATGAAATTTGTGTGCGGCACCGCTTAAAAAATGAATACGCGTATCTTGTACGTTTATTGGAAAATGGCCTACTGTTTGAACGGTATCAGAGTGCAATAAGGCACCATATTGCTGGCATAAAGCCGATATCCGTCGCAAATCTATCATGGTGCCAATTTCATTATTGGCGTGCATTAAAGATACTAATGTTTTGGGCGCATTTTCTATGGACAACGCCACTTCCAAAGCCTCTATGCTTACTCTTCCAAGCCCGTCTACCGGCAGCCAAACTACCGCTACGCCTTGTGCCTGCAAGGATTCTAAGGTGTGTAGACCGCAGTGGTGTTCTAAGGGGCTGCTAATGATACGTTGTATGCCTAAATCGCGGACAGCGCATTTTAGCGCCATATTATTGCTTTCTGTGCCACCGGAGGTGAAAATGATCTCAGCAGTACCGGCTCCAATGCATTTAGCGACTGTTTTTCGGGCACTTTCTAATAAAGCCCTTGCCCCGCGACCTTCAGCATGGATACTGGAAGGGTTGCCATATTGACCGCGCAATACAGGCAACATGGTGTTAATAACTTCTTCGGAAATGGGTGTGGTGGCAGCGTTGTCGAAATATACTCTCATAAAAATTGTGGGCGGAGTGATAAACCTAAAGGTTAAAACCTTTTGGAGCGTTTCTATTTTTCCTCATGAATTATTTGCGGCATTTGTCATTGATCATTACTTACAAAGGCGCATATCATCCATAATTTTACGAGCCAAACTCGAAGCCACATTCTGCGAAGTACTTTCTGCGTAAATGCGAATAATTGGCTCTGTATTTGAGGGGCGAAGATGTACCCAACCGTCTTCAAAATCGAGTTTCAAGCCATCTTCTGTGTTTATTTCGGCAGTATTTTTATATTTTTCCCGCAAAAATACGAATATTTTGGATAAATCAATATTTGGAGAGCGCTCTATCTTTCCTTTGTGCATTTCATAAGTCGGATAAGAACGACGCAGGGTAGAAATTTGTTTGCCTGAATGGGCCAACAAAGAAAGGAATAAGGCAATACCCGCCAAAGCATCGCGACCATAATGTAGTTCGGGAAGAATAACGCCACCGTTTCCTTCTCCTCCAATTACTGCATTTACGGCTTTCATTTTTTCCACTACATTGACTTCTCCTACCGCCGCTGCAAAATACTGACCGCCATAGCGAGCGGTCACATCGCGAAGCGCACGTGTACTGGAAAGATTGGACACCGTATTGCCGCCACCACGCTTTGACAAAACATAATCAGAAACGGCCACCAATGTATATTCTTCGCCAAAAAGTTCGCCGTCTTCACACATAAACACTAAGCGATCCACATCCGGGTCAACAGCAATACCCAAGTGTGCTTTTTGTCGCTTTACTTCAGTGGCAAGTTCTCCAAGATGTTCCCGAAGTGGTTCTGGATTGTGCGCAAATTGGCCATTTATCGCTCCATTGATCAGTATTACGGTACAACCCAAAGCCTCTAGTAAAGGTGGTACGGACAAAGCTCCCGTGGAGTTGATAGCATCTACTACCACCCGGAATTTTTTTGCTCTGATGGTTTCTACATCTGTTAATGTCAGTGCAAGGATAGCCTCTATATGTTTTTGAATATAGGAATCGTTGTACGTATAGGTACCTAACCGATCTACTGATGCATATTCTACCGCATTTTGACTGACCAAATCTACTATTTCTTTTCCGTCAGCGGCACTGATAAATTCACCTTTTTGATTTAAGAGTTTTAAGGCGTTCCATTCACGCGGGTTGTGGCTGGCGGTAAGGACAATACCCCCGCCGGCTGCTTCTTCGGGTACTGCCATTTCTACGGTTGGGGTGGTACTCAAACCAAGATCTACCACGTTAATACCCACACTGCGCAAGGTACTCACCACCAATTGGCTGACTATTTCACCCGAAATTCGGCCATCGCGGCCCACTACTATTTTATTGCGACCACTTTTTTGTAGAATCCACTGCCCAAATGCAGCAGTGCATTCTACAATATCCTGAGGTGTCAGATTGTCGCCGGCACAACCACCGATGGTACCACGGAAACCGGAAATAGATTTAATAAGTGTCAATGTTCAGTAATTTATTTAGCGTAGTTACATTTGATTCTTTTGTTATGGATTAAAAAAATATTCCCCGGAACGCAACAGCACGCCGGGGAATAACAATATCGCAAATCAAAAGATAAAAAAGTGCGGGAAGCGAGACTCGAACTCGCACGACCGTGAAGTCACAGGTGTTTGAGACCAGCGCGTCTACCATTCCGCCATTCCCGCATTTCAAAAAGACAGACCACCCATCTTGGCAATCTCTTTAAGCGGACGCAAAGGTAAGAAGGTTTTTTTTAATGCGCAACAAATATCTTTTTTTTAAAAAAAAATCTTTTACGCGCTCCAGTTCCGCATTTACCCCGGTCGTTTCGTTCCATTGATTTACGATTGGGGCCAGCTCAGCGTTTAGTGCTGTTTCTATGTTTTCTACCTGCTGTCGCACGGTTTCATATTTTTCGGCATCAAAATCAAACTCTAATTCCATCAGGTGTTCATTGATGTCCATCATCTCCATCAGAAAATCTTGTGCAATTGGAGGCTGTTGGCCTTCGTCACCCAATAAGCCTTTTATCTGAAGGATATATTGCATTCTTTGATCGTAATCGGACAATACTTTAAATGCTTCATTGTTCAAGGTAGACAATTCCAATACTTCTGCTTGTTTTGCAGTATCTTCCAGCGTGTGAAAATCCGGGTGGTACTTTTTGCTATTGAGCAGCCACGCACGCCGTAATGCAGACTCATCAATAGAAAAAGCAACTGGTAAGTTGAAGAATCGAAAGTAATCTGCCATGTGGTAAAATTAATTTACTTTATACACTTGAAAGTCATTATCCTGATATAAAATTTGGAAAGGTAAGGGTTCTTTCCATCGCGATCGCTCTATTACGATATAATGCAACCCTACCGTAGATTCGCCGCGCACCCATTCTGCATCTTTCATTCTGTCATCTACTGTCCACCCTGTTCGATGCGCAGAATACATCATAATAGGACTGCCACTCCGGTTATTAACCAGGATTCGGGCATCTTTGGGTACGTGGGCATCTACAATTGAGGCTAATTTAATTTTGTCTTTAACCAAAATATCCTGATTGACAGCAGGCCAAATTAAAAAACCCAAGACACAAGATGCGGGCATTTTGCAGAGTAATCCCACAGCAGTAAACAAGACAAATAATAGCCAACTCCGCATTTTTTTGTCTTCTATATATTGCCAGCCAAAGTGAACACCCATTAAGGCAAGAGATACGGCAAACACATCAGGCATACCCTTTCTTGCATACATAAAAGCAATGGACACCCCAAATATCACGGTGGCTGCCCATGCAGAACGAGTATCAGTCAAGCGTCTGGCAATTTTATCAAAGTAGTAAAGTCCAACGCTGGCAACTAAAAGATTGAAAAGGCGAAAGCACCAATTTTCCTGGCCAAACATTTTCTATAACAGGAAAATACAATAGTTGAACAAAGGGAATTCCTGCGCCTGTATTCCCCCCCGGCTGTCACAAATGACAGTACGAGGGTGAAAAAAATGAGTATCCCACTCTAAATAATTGCGGGCTACCCCTAAGGTAATACTTTGCCTCCATGCATGTTCGTCTAAAGGGGGCAGGTTAATGTTTTCTAAACGAATTAAAATAAAACGAATATCCACAGCCTTACATCCAGCAAATAATGTTTAGCTTTTTCTAAATACATGGCAACGGCAAGTATTGAATAAATTAGATAAAAATTCTTGATAGAATCTGCTTTTGCAATATCTATGAGAAGGCAGATCGCAATTAACGAATAAAATTACGCCAAATATCCAAGCCAAAAGCATATACCATCAGCCCCATGAGCAAGAAGAAGCCGGCGGTCACTGCTTTTTCCATAAAGGCATCGCTTACTCGGCGGCGGGTAATGACTTCCCAAAGCAGGAACACTACATACCCACCATCCAGCGCCGGGATTGGCAGTAAGTTCATAAAAGCCAAAATAATGCTGAGCGAAGCAGTTAGTATCCAAAATTGCTCCCAACTACCACCAAATAATTTTCCAATGCTGATAAAGCTCCCCAGGTTGTCTTTCACGGCAATTTTGCCTTTAAACATTTGGCCAAATGCACGGAGTTGTGTATTCAAGAAATCCATTCCCATGCCGACACCAGCCGGAAATGCTGCTGCTAAAGAATATTTTTGGCGGCTTATCACAAAATAATTTGATAAAGGAGCGCTGACGACGCCAATTTTCCCTTCAGGGGTCAAGGTAATTTGTTTGGATAAAGTATCTGCCCCACGCAGGATACCAAGGCGCACCGTTTGTCCTTTATATGCCTGCGCCTGATTAATAAACTGGTCATAAAAAGGTGTCGCTTGCTCGTTAAAGGATATAATCTGGTCTTTTTTTGCCAATCCTGAATTATCTGCCGGGCTTCTTTTAGTCACATCACCAATAACAAAAGGTACTCGTGCTGCCAGTAAAGAGGATTTGGAGGTACTCTGCTCTGTGATTTGTTTGGCTATGTCATCGCCCAAAGTAATGGTTTTTTCTTCACCTTTGCGAAATACCGTTACCTGACGAACATTATTCAATATGATATTCTCTATCAGCATACCGGGATCGAAACGATCAAATGTTTTATCTCCTACCCGTAGGATGTTATCACCCATTTGAAAACCCTGACGAATCAGCAGGGAGTCGAATGCAATGCCATCGCGGTTAAGTTCGGAAGAAGGAATATAGCTTTTACCGTATTGCCAAAGGATCATGGCAAAAATAAAAAATCCAAGTAAAAAATTGACAGTTACGCCTCCAAGCATGATAATCAAGCGTTGCCAGGCAGGTTTGGAGCGAAACTCCCAAGGCTTTGGCTCCTCTTTCAGCGCGGCAGTATCCATGCTTTCATCTACCATTCCGGCAATTTTCACATACCCGCCCAACGGTAACCACCCAATACCGTATTCCGTATCTCCTTTTTTAATTTTAAATAAAGAGTTGAATGGAGGGGCATCAAAAAACAAATAGAACTTATCTACCCGGGTCTTGAACCAGCGGGCAGGAAAAAAGTGTCCCATTTCGTGCAGCACAATCAACAACGAAAGGCTCAACAAAAACTGGCTTATCATGACAAACGTATCCATCAAAAAAATTTATTATTTTAGTGTTTTGGTGAGAAAATAAGTAGTTCTGAGTTATTAATTATGAGATACACAATTGTTTGATTGTGTGAGTTTTGCATAAATTTATAACCGTGTTTATTTCAACACACCTGCTTATAAGATCGTACATGAAAATTGGGGCATCTTGTGTGTTGTGTGTCAAAACGCCACAATTTCTCTGTATCGGTTGCCATTAGCAGGGTCTATTTTCGACATAATTTGTACGACGCGGTCTTTTTGGGGCCGAGGGCCGATTTTCCACATTTCAACCAATTCATCTCGCTTACAATTAGAAAACATCTGTACGATCATCGAATTGAAATAGGCTATATTGACTTTGTCTACTTCTTCTAATGCGGCAATAATAGCGGTCTTACCCTGATCCATATTAATGGTGAACATATCTAATCCCTTCCTGTAAAATGAATACATGGCAGCGCGATACGGCTTTACCCTTGGATTGAGCAAATTTTCAATAATCCAATAACGATTCCGATTCTTTCCCCCATCAGCAGGACGCCAACCCAATGACCGATTAGTAGTGGAATTTTGCACGTTAGTCACAATTTGTTGCGCCATCAACAGGTATTGATCCCCACCGTAAAGGGAATAAGAATCATAGTCCAATCCAAGAATCAGGTTCACGTAAAACGCTAACACTAAAGAAAGGTTTTGGTTCTCACCATCTGGCAAAAACTCAATTGGTTGATTCTGTTCGTAGGTAAAAGTAAAATCTTTGTCTAAGTGCGACAGGATCGGCGACTCATAAGTACTGCCAAAAGCTGGCCTGACGGCCTGTATGGCTATTTCTGCCTCAAACAGGTTATTATCCAAATCTCTGGAAACAGTAATGATGAAAGTGCATTTAATACGTTCTTCAGGCTCATAAACATCCTGAGTCCACTTAGTATTGTTCAGAAATTCTTTGAGTGAACTTTCCAATTGATCAAATACCCGGCGGTCGGTTCGTTGTAATTGTGGCGTGCTAACACGAACAGTGGCATTTAGTTCGCCCTGAGCAATGGCAGATGCGAGGGAATACAGTGTGAAAAACGACAGAATAATAAAACGAAGCATATTTCAATAATGGTGGATGGTTAAATTCAAGGCTTATCTCAATTTAGGTCATTGCGTACTGAGGCATTCTGGCAAAAATTGGTTATCACTAAAAGGGTAAAAGTTTTAAATGATTTTGTTCAAGCTACTTACCAATAAATAATAACGAAAGAAGTTGATGCAAAATTTCAAATTTAGGTTGCCTGCATGGTTGATTTGTTTGACAACCGCACAACGGCCTCCACAATATCTTCGGCTACTGCCTTTTTACTTTTCAATTCAAAAGGTTCGATGGTTCCATTACGAAAAATTAAGGTGATTTTATTGGTATCATGACCAAACCCGGCACCGACATCGCGCAGAGAATTCAACACAATTAAATCTAAATTTTTACGCTCCAATTTTGATTGTGCATTGGCTGCTTCATTATTGGTTTCTAATGCGAAGCCCACCAGCAATTGACCCGGTTTTTTTTGACTACCTAATGTAGCGGCGATATCAATGGTTTTGGCCAATTCAATCTGCATTTCATCATCCTTTTTTTTGATTTTGGTCTCGGAAAAGGTGGCAGGGCGGTAATCGGCTACTGCGGCAGATAATACCACTATATCGGTCTCGGCAAAAACAGCTGTGCAGGCATCATACATTTGCTGTGCGGACATCACTTTGACCGTTTTCACGCCGGGGTGATCTGTATTCTGGGTTGTCGGACCCAAAACCAAGGTAACCATTGCCCCGCGTTCAGCTAAGGATTCTGCTACGGAAATCCCCATTTTTCCGGTGGAATGATTGCCAATAAATCGAACCGGATCGAGGTGTTCATAAGTCGGCCCGGCCGTTACCAATGCTTTTTTCCCCGCAAGGTCTTTTTTCTTTGCAAAATAAGCGGTTAAATAGGTTACAATCTCCTCCGGCTCTGCCATGCGCCCCTCCCCTGTTAATCCGCTGGCCAATTCGCCGTGTCCGACCGGGATAATATGCACCCCCATAGCGGCTAAACGGTGTATGTTTTGTTGGGTAGCCGGATGGTGCCACATATCAACATCCATGGCAGGTGCTACAAATACCGGGCATCGAGCTGACAAAAAAACGGCACTTAATATATTGTCACACAGCCCATTGGCCATTTTAGCCAACGTATTGGCGGTGGCGGGTGCTACCAAAAAAGCATCGGCCCAAAGTCCTAATTCAACGTGGTTATTCCAGCCTGTTTCCGAACGTATATTGGAAAAGACTGGTTGCTTTGATAGAGTGGATATGGTCAAAGGGCTAATGAAATCAGCCGCAGAGTCCGTCATCAAAGCTTGCACTGATGCACCTTGCCGGATGAGCAAACGAGTGAGAAGAGCCGCTTTATAGGCTGCAATAGAGCCGCTTATTCCTAATATGACTTTCATCATTTAGTCACGTGCAACGTCAATATAACGCACCTGAATCTCATCGTTCAGGAATTCGGCCGCTGCAATGATGGCAGTATTTGGCAGCCGCTCGTAAAACTTAGAAATTTCTATTTGTTCTTTGTTCTCCTGAACTTCCTCAATGGTATCCGAGTTAACAGCAAACTCTTCGAGTTTGCGTTGAATTTCCCATTTCAGGTCGCTGGAAATCTGACGAGCACGTTTGGAAATAATGGAAATACTTTCGTAGATATTACCAGTTTTATTGACTAATTCCAGTACATCACGTGGTTGAATGTTAGGATCTAATCCCTGGGCTTTTGCTTTTATATCGCTCATAGTATGAGATGGTGAGGTTTAAAATAACAACAATTTTCGTTTAGTTAACATTAAAGTGAAAAAATTGCTATATTAAATTTATTAATTACTTTATTATCAATGGATTGTAAGGCGGTCAACTGCTAAACATTTCACTACAGAGTACCGCCCTTATCCCTTATGTTCTGGAGGTTACTGATGAAGGCAACTTTTTTAGGGTTTTTTTGACCTCTTCGCGCTTTTCTTCCGAATCTTTTTTAATCTCTTTTATTTCATCGGAATATTTGCCATCGGGGTATTTTTCCAAAAAGTCATTACAACGAACAATGGTCTCTGAATAACGACCATCTTTTTTCTCGATCACACTATTATTACTCAAAAGATAGTCGGATTTAGCAATAAGGTACAGAACACGTTCAGCATCTGGTGTCTCTGGATAATCTTTTACCAAATTATCAAAAGAAATAACCGCAGATTGGTATTGGCGGAGGTTGAAATAAAGTTCACCTTCCGCAAATGCTTTCTCTTCCAATTTTCGGCGCAATTCATCAATCAATTTATTACATTCTTCTACCCGTCGGCTTTCAGGAAACAGGTTGACAAACAACTGAAATTCCTCTATGGCCGATTCTGTACTCGATTGCTCGAGGCGATAGGATGGTGATTGCTGATAATTGGAGTAGGCAGACATAAAAGCGGCTTCTTCCCTAAACACCGAGTTGGTATAGATGCTCGAAAAATTTTTAAAATAATAAGCCGCCAGCGTAAACTGTTCCTGATGATAATACGTGTAAGCATATTTGAAATTAGCCTCCTCTGCTTTCAGATCACCTTTAATGGAACCCAAAACGAGATCAAACAAACCTTGCGAACGCAGATATTGCTTTTTATTGTAATAGTCAAATGCTTTATTTAGAATAAGTCTTACGTCTCCGCTGGTGCGGATTTTCTCATATTCGCCTTTGCAGGCGCAAAACAGCAAGGTACTGGAAAGCAGCAGCCAACCGAACATTTTTCTCATAAGGGCGCAAAGATACAGTGAATTTGTGAAATAGCAAGAAAAATTTTAATTGAATTGTTTAATTGTTGCGTGACTTATATGCCGCTCGTCTGATTAACAACAGTGCATCCAATCAACAAATTCTATGATTAACGATCTCGGTAACTTAAAAGCGGCGTGCAGACAGCAAATAAATGCTCCAATAAGTGCATAAGTGGAAGTAAAAGCGGCGTGATTCCTAAAAGGTTTGTTGCGTTTTTTACTTGTAAATGAATAAGTTGAAGAGCGGAATAAGACATTTTTTTTGCAAAAAAATGTCTTATTCCGCTCTTCAACTTATTCATTCCCGTGCCTCCGCCCTAATTCAGGGAAAACTGTACCGTTGCCCCGCCATTGATGGTGGTAATGGGGAAGGATTGCGAGGTTTTAGGGATAGTTTTGCGATAATCTACAAATAAGCGCAATTTCAGGCGTTTATTCAACGCATATTCTGCCTGTGGGTTGATGCTGATGGTTCGGGCACCACGGGTGGGTTGTGCTACTTCCAGTTGGTTCAGACTGTGATTGACGGTAATATCATCGCGGTAATCGAAGTCGAATTTGAAATTCAGGTCATTGGCTTGTGAACCCGCGCCCGCTGGCGCGCCCGGCAAAGTACCCGTCGCCGGTTTATTTGTTTTTTTCTTGGATTTGCTTTTGGTCGTCGTTTTTTTAGCCTTTTTACCCGTCAGAAAGGGTATATTCACGTTTTTGATACGATAGCCAAAACCCACTGTGTAACCGGTAGAGTTCGTCTCCGTCAATTGATAATTAATGAAGGACATTTGCAATGTCCGGGCTTTTTTGAAGTCCAAACGCAGGGTCATATCGTTTTTCATTTTCATATCAATGCCAAGCAGTGGTTGCATTTGCTCGGTAATCACCACCTGAGGGATTTCAAAACGAGCAATGTAGTTGCTGTTTAGCGGATCAATCTGATAAGGATTTGAAGGCTCAAAAAACAAATCAGTGTTGAACGAATTGACGGTCAGGGTGCTTTTATATCCGTGCTGAATCTGGACACTGGAAAAAATTTCATCTAAATTGCCCACTTTTGACAATCCGTTGTAATTGAGTTTCCAGTTGAGCGACGGTAGCGTATTAAACAGGTTTAAATCCATCGTTTTTGGATCTTTATCCGTGTAAGCTGCCACAAAAGAGGGGATCAATACTTCCTGATGAATGCGACCATAACCTTTGCGATATCCTGCATCTGCATCCGGTTTTACATCGTGCAAGTCGTTACTTCCGGCTGCGATGCCCAAACGTTCCGAAACGATGGGGCCATAATTTTCCATGCGCTTGAACAGTCCGTCAATATCCTTATTGAAAAGGGTATTCATAGCAAAATAAGACACCGTAAAGCTGCCCAGATCGCGCTCGGCGCGGTGTTGGAAATCAATTTCGGATGAATTAAGATTAAATTTCTGATCCTTGAATAACTCTGTATTATTGCGGGTATATTGCCGATTGGCCGTAATTTCTACGCGAAAATCTCGGAAAGGTTCCACCGTTACGCTGGCATCCATGTTCTGTGTATAATTGCGCGTCACCTGTTGGTTGAGTTCCGGGCGTTCGGTCATCCAGCCATTGACAGCGGCTTCATCTAACCAGGCTCGATTCGGTTGGAAACCGGCCACAAATTTCCATCCGGGTGCTGAAAATCCTTCGGAAAGCCCCATTAAATTGACATCGGGGGTGAATCCCGGGATGATAGTGGCATAGTTTTCACTGTAAGTAAAACGGCCTTTGCGCACCAACATGAGCGGGCGGAGTGCAATTCGCTCAGCCATAGATGGTTGACGTTCTTTCTTCTTTTTTTCTTTTTCCTTATCTTTTTTTCCTTTTTCCTTATCTTTTTTATCCTTACCACCAGCCACTACGGGCGCATTGGGATCAACGGGCAAGCCATCCGCAGTTTTGGGGTCAGCAGTTGCCGGGTCTTTTGCCTTATCCTTGGCACTTCTGCGGTCTTTTCCGCCAGCCACCGGATCACGGCCGGAGCGACCGCCGGGGCCGGTTTTACGGCCTTCTCCTGCCGCGCCTTCTTCGCCTTCGGCGCCCGGTGCGCTTTTAGTGTCTTTACCTGTTTTTTTACCCTTTGCATTTTTAGATACAGGTTTATTGATTTTTGCCAAATATTTACTCTTGTCATATAACTTGGTAAAATCCAAATCGCCATTGATCTGCCGGACACTATTGTTCTGAATAACGTGCCCTAAATTGCGGGCATTCCGACGATCTTCCACGCCGCTCACATCCATATATTGGAGCTTGAGTGACTGCGCTGACCAGATATAACCTGCTGTATAAGAAGCCTTTACGTTGATCCAATCCATTAGTGGAATGTATTTGAATGGCAGGGTATAATTAAGGCTGGCATTGTGCGTGTAGTTTTTAGGACGGCCTAAGTTGCGTATATTGGAAAAAATAGAGTCTTTTCGTTCCTGCTGAGTTACACGGCGGCCATTATCAAATTCCAAAGGTTCATCAATGATGCTGCGGGCTGCTGCGTCGAAATTAAATTTCAATGCACGGGTCAAATCCCAGGAAAGGTCGTAGTTGCGATCCCAGGTAAGACGACGATTATAAAAGGTGTTAAGTTCCGGGCTGGCATCCGCAAAACGATAGGTTGTGACGCTTTGCAAACGCTCCACATTAGAACTAAATCCATAAGTATTCGGAATGGGATTGAAATTAAATTCCGTGATAAATTTCAGGTATTTATCCTTTTTAATCGCTTTTTTAAACGGCTGTAAGGGTTTCATCCCGGTAGCATACTGGTAATCTAAGGCACCTTTGTACTGGTTTTGTTCGGCATTTTGAATAAACGGATCCCGGCGTTTTTGCTGATTAAAGGCATACGTGAGGCTGATATTGGAGATATCCCAAGGCATCGGGCGCTTCGAGGTGCCCCGGCGTTCTTTGCGTACATTGGTGAAGTTGTAACCTTTATTGATGGTTACATCTTCTGCTGCCGTGCGGATTTCCTTACGCTTGTTGCGATCGGCTTCATTGCGCAATTTATCCTTCAACTTTAGGTCTAAATCATACGGATCATACTCCGGCGTTTTGGTTACGTTGGAATACTGCGTATAAAAAGGAATGCGTACCCCCCATTTTTCCGGCAATAATTTATGTAGTTCTATATTAGCGGAAACATCATATTGCAATACTTCCTGCAATTGGGTTTGGCCCAATCGTTGGTCAATCGCCCGCCAGCCCGAACTGGAATAACTGAAGGCCGAAGAAACATTGCCCAAATCAGCCAATTTAACATCCATTCTTGCCTGCCCCGCAAAACCACCTCGTTGGCTTAAACCTGTCAGACGCAGTTCATTTACCCATATCTCCAAACAATGTGGATTTTTTGCGGGATCTACATTGCGGATACCAATCATGGCACCTTTCACATAACCGAGGTTAGGATTACCTCTAATCCGTATCACCGCGCCCGCTTTATTGGGATCAGGCATTTCGAAGGGCAGGCTGAAATCAATATTGGGGTCGGCGTTGCGCAATTCCTTCAGTTTAGTGAATATTTCTAAGGGAAGGTCTAATTCATTTTCCGGTCGCCACACTTCAGTTCTGTATTTTACGCCATCCGGCTCATCCATCGGGTCAATTCTGCTAGTATCAGAGGGTATCAGGGGCAGTTCATATTCGTAGTAATTGCGGACAAAATCGGAACCCACGCGCACAAAGAGGCGGATATGATCAGGTTTGAGATTATGCAGATCTTTGTTTCTTCCTTCCGCGTGCACGAACATTTTCAGGCGTTTGTATAACCGCATATCCATATTAATGGTTTTAAATATCGCACGGGCATCGCAGGGAGGCAAATTACAAACAGTCATGGACAATGCCTGTTCGTTTTGGCGAATATTTGGGAAGGCCCCAATCGTATTTTCTCGCTGAATGCCCGGCGGAATGGTATATTTAAAGGGCGAACGAGCGGCATTTTCTTCAATAGTAACCGCGTTGAGGTCGAAGGCAGTTTCCGAAGCGGCAGCGTCCTGACAGGTAACACTCAAATCCAATATTGGCTTATACCGCCGCCATTGGTTGCGGCCCAGTTCCATCGTTGCAAAGCGCAGGGTGGTGCGCTCCGTAAAGCCTTTCATGAACAAGCGCATAAAACGGATAGAGCGAAAATCAGAAATACCGCCAATGGCCTGACGTGTCGGCAGGTCTAAGGGCAATTTGAAGCGGTACCAAGTATGTTCTACCCCATTTTTGGTTACTACTACTTTTTCGGTTACCAAATCTTTTAAAATTGGATTCTCCAAATCCAGTTCCGACTCATCCAATGGATTGCGTTTGGCCAACGGAATGCGATAACGGTAGAAAGCTTCTGTTTCATTGAGTGAATTGTCGCGGTTCAAGTCTTCCTGATCGGGTATATTCGTGGAAGAATTGCTCAAAAACCCGCTATTGGCCTGCTGGTCGTTATTGTTAGCCGGTGAATTGCCCTGTGGGCTGTTGAAGCGCCTGTAACGCTCTTGAAGCGGGGTATTATCATCAAAACGGCTGTCTCCAAAAAACACAAAATCGTCATTGGAGGGGTCTTCTTTTACTTTATTTACAAAATTTTTGCTCAAGGTAGTAGAAGCATCCAATGTTTGAAGCCATTTGTTATAGAATGCCTGTTCGCCGACATTATCCAATCCATCCAGACCGACATCCTGTAATTTACGCTTTTCCGGGTTGTTATCAAATGCATTCACCACTGGCTGGATAACTGGAACGCGGCCCCAGCCAGTTTTTTTAGTGGTACCGGTGCCGGCACCAGTAGGTATCGCATTTTCAAAAAACTGACGCGAATCACGCATAATATCTTCTGAAATAGAGCCAAGATCAAGGTATAAATCTCCTGGGTCTGAAACTGGTGATCCATCTTTCGGATCCATATACGGATTTAACATCCAAAACTCAATAAACTCAATATTAGCGGCTTCAAAGTCATTTTGGGTGTTGAGTCCTTTCATGATGCCGCCCCATCTTGTTTTCGGATTTTTTAGTTCACCCTGATCGGTTAAGCCTTCAGAGATGCCAGGATAACCGGTGGGGATTTCAAAATTGTAAGGGCCGCGTTCGCGCGGATAATAGGTAACGTCAAATCCGCGCAGGTTGCTTTGTTCGGTAGGGGCTAAGTCGCGGTTAGGAAAGAGGTCACGTTGGTTAAAAATGCGGGTGTAGGGACGGTCTGCGTCGGCACTGTTGCGCACAATCGGCTCCTGGATGTACCAGGCAATACGGGCACGATTGGCCCCTTCTGCAATGGTATCCGGCATGACTGTTTCCGGGAAAAGGGTCAGGTCGCCCTGCGGTACGGAAGCCAGTACCCATTGATTGGCGGGGAAATCTATCCGCAGGTTGGCCGTGCTGCCTTCAAAGTCATCCACGTAGACAATACCATTTTCGTCTTTCAAGTCTTGGTTGATGGCCTTATTATAACCGGGTTGCAAGATGGCTATCTCTGCCTGAGCTGTTATACTGGAAGGTTCTTTCGTAGAAATCAAGGGCAGTTTGTCTACTAATTTGGTTAAGAACGGTGCTCCTTTTGAATAATTGAAATCCAATCCGTATATTTTATTATTGATGGGGTCTTCGCCAAAGTTGACTTTTTGCGTGAGCGGGCGCTCAAACAAGTTCATAAAAGTGGCACCTACGCGAATATCCTTACTAAAATCATAGTCAAATCGTGCGCCGAGCATGGTGCGGTTTTGGAAGGAGAATAAACTATTGTCTTCAAAACTCACATTGACATTTTGGCCGGATTGTGTAATGGCATCATTCAAAATTTTTACGCGACCAGTCGTATAGTCCACTGTATAATCAATGCCCTCCGTTAGCAATCGGCCACCTGCCGTTACCCGCACGGAACCTTGCGGCATATTGAAGGTATTAAGGGCTATTTCAGAGCCTGAATTGCCACCTGCGGTACCTTTATAACGCCCAATGAGTCGAAAACGGTTTAATTCCTGAAATTCCCGTGCCCGAAAGAGGGTGGAGTCATAGAGTTGGGGGTAAATATATTTAGATATGACTAAGGAATCGGCACCTGCTGCTTTTAGCGCATTGCCTAAGTGTTTGCCAAATGGTTCCAATATGGGGAACATAATGCGCCCTGAGCGCAAATTGATAGTCAGGCCGGGTACAAAGTCAAAAATACCATCGGCTCCCGGGTCACCCTGCAAATTGAGGTTATCTAAATTAAATAACTGTAATAACGGGAATGAGCTCAAAGTGGCAGGAATATCAGGGCTATTCAAAAAACGCTTGTTGCCCTTACCCGGGTCGTCGTAAAAAATATCAAAACGGAACTCGGTTGGGTCTACGTTGTTAGCCCCGATGGAGTACACGTTTTTCATCATCAAATCCCAAATAGGGTAACGCACGTTGGCGGTGGTGCTTTTTAGCATTTTGACGAACAGTACGTTCTGATTTAAGGAGTCGCCTTGCGATATATCGCTCGTAAACTCACCGATTTTGTGCGGGATGCCATTGTAAGTATATTCTAAGGCAACACCCACGATCTGGTCAGGCTGCACATTAAGGTTTAAGCTGACAAAACCCAAGTCTTCATTCAGGGAATACTCAGAAGGGTTGAGCAGCACGCAACGTTGTTTTTCAAAATCCTGAATTTGCTTGAGGCCATATTCCGTGTTGAGCAGGCGGATGACCCGGTCAGCACGGCGCAATTCGGATGTGCTGTCTCCCAAGTCCTGAATGATGCGCGGATAAAGGGAATTGTTCAGGTTGTCCGGCAGGCCCTTGCCTTTGATGTCCTGACCGGGAGGAGCCATTAGCCTAAATTCTTCCCGAACAGAGTCAGGCTCCGCTAATTCCGCCAGCGCAACGATTTCCCTAAAGTTCTCTGTACGCCCCCTATCATTGGTCACCCATACTTCTGCGCGGGTAATTTTGAATAAGGATAGTGGCACCGGGAGGCATTTCAGTGACGGTTCGAATTGTGCACGGTTCCAATGACTGATAAAAAAGTGACGGTTTTCGTCGTATTCATCCACGGGTTTGTCAAAAACCTGTATTTGAGAACCGCCCTGAACGCTCACATTTTGTTGGCGAGAGCGTTGCTGACTGGCCAATAAGGTGGTGCGCAAGTGTCCAAATTTAAGTTCTGTTTTGAAACCAAACAGGTTTTGTACGCCTTTAATCAGGTTCGTACGCAGGGGCATGGAGACGTTACCTGCTTCTACATTTTGAACAATTTCATCTTCGGAGAAGTTTTTGGTATCATAATTCAACTTCATTTGGTTGTCAAAATCAAAAGTAGCCTGGGTATTATAATTAAAATTAAGGTTGAGCTTCTCCCCTATTTTACCTGCGGCACTCATGTTGATATCCATGTCAAAATCGAATATCCCCTGGCGTTGTTGCACTAGGGCTAAAATGGGGTTTTCCAATTTCTGATACTGGTATCCAAAGGTCAGGTTGATATTTCCCTGGGGGCGTATATCTACCTGAGTGCCGCCAAACAGTCGGTCAATCAGAGAGTTTTTAATGTCAAACTTAGCAATCGGATCAACGTTGCCTACGCTTTTTTTGCCGCCCGGTGTTACAACACCCTGCAATCGGTCAAAATACTCCTGCTGTTGTTTGCGATCACGCCACTTTACGTACTCTTCAAAGGTCATGTACGTGGGAGCGCGAAAATACTCGTCTCCAATTTTTTCAGTTACAATGTACCGATTAGTGGTGGCATCGTATTCCACCTTCTGCTCCACCGCTTTGGGGTCACGCAAGTCGATTGGATTGGTCGTGTTGTTCAGGAAATCACCGAAACGTTCTTTCAGGGGAGGATTGGTATCCCTCTCTATTAGCGTTTCATTGCCAGGCAACAGCTTATTTTTTTGGATTTTTGGTGTGGCTGTTGCTGGCAAAGCAATGGCCCTTATTTCATTGGGAAATAAGAGCATCAAAACATTTTCCCGGGCTTTTTGGGGAAAAGTAAAGGCAAACAGTGTACAGATCGCCGCAAAACCAGCGGTCAGGAGCACAAGGCGCTTCTTCATTGTCATTAATCTAAAGCAGGTAGTTAAAATATGCTAATTATTTATGTGTTATTTTTTAATTATTAATTTTTAACACATAAAAAGTAACGTTTATTTATATGAGACCGCCAATTGCAGTCGCTATTAGTTGGTTAGTTATTCTGTTTTTAAATAAACAAGCTTTAAAATCAGGCCAATATGACGTGCAAAAACGTAAAATGGTTGCCCGTTGGTACAGTAACTGTTATTTTTTTGTTCATCTGCACCATGAGGAAGGATAAAAGATAGGTATTCGCCCCAAAATGCGTTGCCGTACACAACAAATTTACCGGGTAAAATAATTGTCTGATTCCTCCATAAAATTTGGCACAATTTTTTGCAGAATACCCAATATAAATCCCGACTTTTGTGCTTTGCAAACAAAACGTTATTTTTTTACAAAAAACACAACGTTTTGGAAACTTTTTGCGTCATATTTTGTGTTAAACCAAATAAATCCTGTAGACTATTAAACTACTAACCTTGCTTCACTCATGCGCCAGCTAAAAATTTCCAATAAGATTACGGCCCGCGAGAGCCTTGCATTAGACAAGTATCTCAACGATATTGGCAAAATACCGATGCTCACCCCGGAAGAAGAGGTGAAATTGGCCCAACGGATTCGTGAAGGCGATCAGGATGCGTTGGATGAAATGACGCGTGCCAATCTAAGATTTGTGGTTTCGGTAGCAAAACAATACCAGAATCAGGGGCTCTCTTTGGCAGACCTGATTAATGAAGGAAATGTAGGTTTAATTAAAGCAGCACGACGTTTTGACGAAACAAAAGGTTTTAAATTTATTTCTTACGCAGTATGGTGGATTCGCCAAAGTGTATTACAGGCGATTGTAGAAAACAGCCGCATTGTACGTCAACCCCTCAACAAAGCCGGATCTTATAATAAGGTAAATGAAGCGTATTTGGCTTTTGTGCAACAGTTTGAACGGGAGCCTTCCAATGAAGAATTAGCCGAATTGCTGGGTATGACAGAACGGGAGGTTGCTACTACCTTGTACAGCGGACATCGTCATGTATCGTTAGATGCGCCTATTGCAGGTGCCGATGATAATGATGCCACCATGTTAGACGTGATGGTACCGGAAGATGCCATGGAACCCGATATGGACTTAATGCGGGAGTCACTGCGGGAAGAAGTTGCTGCGGGACTGAATATTTTATCGCCCCGGGAAGTAGAAGTAATCGCCTCCTACTATGGACTCAACGGTTACAAAGCGCTAAACTTAGATGAGATAGGTGAACTATATGGACTTACGCGCGAACGAGTGCGACAAATTAAAGAGCGCGCTATCAGGCGACTGAGAAAATCCTACACAAACGAAAATTTAAAGGCTTATTTGGGTTAATAATGCAGCAGGCGCACCTTAACGGCGCGCCTGCTGCTACAAACCAACTAAATAAACCTGCTTTAATTCTTAACATTTATTTTCATTCATTTCTTAAAATTTATTCAGTATTCAACGAATACCAGCCAGGGTGCAAACCTTTTTAATCTTATTGGTTTAAAGATATAATAGAAACGAAAGTGCTTTTCAAAACGCTGCCTGAAGGAAAGAAAATTGTTTGATAAAGTTTTGGACATCGTTAACAGCGCTACTATTGACGGGTATCATAAAACGTTCATACCTTTGTGGCATCAATCACACACAACATCTTAACTTAATTCTTTAACGGTATTTTCTAATGAAACAGCTGTTTTCTATTTTCGCTTTCGTTCTTTTCGGTGTATTCGCTGCTACTGCTCAAGACGCTAAAGGTCCTAAAATGCAATTCGATGTCATGACCATTGATTATGGCACCATTGATAAAGGCGGTGACCCGATCCGTAAATTCAAGTTTACCAATGTAGGTAATGAGCCATTGATCGTAAAATCGGCTAAAGGTTCCTGCGGTTGCACGGTACCAACTTACCCAAAAGAGCCGATCATGCCGGGCGAAAGCAACGTGATTGAAGTTCGTTATGACACTCAGCGCGTTGGCCCATTTCAAAAGCAAGTGACGCTGACTACTAACGAAGTCAGTGACACACAAGTGCTAAATATTAAAGGTGATGTAAAGGATACTCCACAACAACCAAGCGTTCCTTCCAGCGTTGGTGGTATTAAGCAGTAAAATCAACCGGAATATTTTGGTTTGACTATACACAATAGCGGGCTTGCCTTAGTGGCAGGCCCGCTATTTTTATAGTTAGGATACTATCAAGTTATTATTTACCCGTTCCTAATTCCTGTTTTTGGGCACTTGATAAATATTTTTAAACTGAAAAAACTTACACTCGTCGAATAAACTGCTAAATTTCGAATTATCTGTGAATAATCTCTTAAATTTGCACCATTATATTTTTATGCCATGAATAAAAATTCTTTATACAAAATATTGCCTTTCTTAGTAATTTCCAGTCTTGTGGCTTTTTTGTACGTGAATATAAGTTCACATCATCCTACAGCACCCTTACAGCCAGAAAAGGTGCTGACAGAACAGCCTCATGCCAATGCAGATCAGGAATCGGAAAAAGAAATACACGCGCCTTCTATCGGGGTATTAGCAAAAATCCTAACCATTGCGCAGCAGTTTTTACCAGTATCCAATCGCTTGGAACATTAAGTATAGTTCCTAAAAAATCGCTATCTGCTTATTTTATTTAATCCCCACTCTTCTAATTGGGTATCAGTGAAATTTGCTAATTTTCGTTTATTGAATAGACGGCTGATGATGTGATTGGCATCTAAATCCCAAATTTTTCCGGTTGCATCATCAGACCCGGTTGCAAGCAGTGTTCCGTCGTATGAAAAAGCTACGCTATTGACAGTGCCCTGGTGTCCGTGTAAAGTGATGGCGACCTTACCGCTCGCTATTTCCCATATTTTTACTTTCCAGTCATCATAGCCCGTTGCAAGCCTTTTTGCATCAGGAGAAAATGCGATGCCATTGAGTCGCATATCTTCGTCTGATTTGCCTAATGTTATGATTTCAGCGCCTTTTTTTATGTCCCATATTTTGGCGGTGTTATCAAAAGAACCCGTTGCCAATGTTTGGCCATCTTGGGAAAAGGTGATGTCGGTGATCCAATTTGTATGTCCTTTGAGCGCCATCACTACTTTTTGAGTGTTCAAATCCCATATATTGGCTATCCGCCCATTAGATCCGGTAGCAAGTTTTGTTCCATCCTTTGAAAAAGCAACACACCTGACGATTTCGCGCTGTTTGAGTGTATTTAAAACTTGTCCACTACCAGCATCCCATATTTTAGCTGTTTTATCGGCGGAGCCTGTGGCAAGCCTCTTGCCATCAGGCGCAAAAACCACACTATTAACGAAGTCTGTGTGGCCTTGAAGGGTTAGCAAGATATTACCCGTCGCCACATCCCATATTTTAGTGGTTTGATCTTCCGATGCAGAAGCAATCTTTTTACTATCGGGCGAAAAGGCAACACTCAAAATGGTGTCCTGATGTCCTTTGAGGCGCAAGAGCAGGCTCCCGTTTTCTGTATCCCAAATATTGACGATACTGTCAAATGATCCTGTTGCGCATTTTTTTCCGTCGGGTGAGATAGCAATGCTGAGAATGCCATCTCGGTGACCTTTTAATTCTATGGCAGCATCTTGTATATCTAAGTCCCATATTTTGGTGAAATGATCAAAGGCACCCGTTGCAAGTTTTTTTCCGTCAGGTGAAAAGGCAACGCTGCAAATGGCCCCATGATGTCCCACCAATTTCAGGAGCACTCGCTCCGTTGGTACATCCCAAATTTTTATTGTATTGTCCTCTGATCCCGTAGCAATTTTTTGTCCATCGGGCGAAAAGGCGACACTGCTGACAAAATTGCTATGTCCTTCTAGTATAGTAATTGTTTTTTGCGTCTTCAAATTCCATATTCTGGCGGTTCTGTCGTCAGAACCGGTCAACAATGTTTTCCCGTCGGGTGAAAAGGCAATACTGCGCACGTCGTCGCGGTGCCCTTGGAGTGTCATCTCTAATTTTTGGGTTGCTACATTCCATATTTTAGTGGTATTATCATTTGCTCCTGCCGCTATCATTGTTCCATCGGGTGAAAATGCGATAGCCCGAATGTATTCGCTGCCCCGCAGGATCATATATTTGCCAGTCTCTAAGGTTTGTATCCTGATGGTATTGTCGTTAGAACCCGTAGCCAATTTTTTTCCGTCGGGTGAAAAAGCAACACAAATAACCGATTCTGCGTGTCCCATCAACGTGTCCACTTCCTGGCCTGTACCTAAATCCCAGATTTTAGTGCTGTTATCATCAGAAACGGAGGCCAATCGCCGTCCGTCCGGGGAAAAAGCAATAGCATTTACATTGTCAGAATGGCCATTGAGGGTCATTAGGACTTCATTGGTCTCTGTATTCCATATTTTGATCGTGTGGTCGTCCGAACCGGTAGCCAGTTTTTTGCCACCTTTGGGGTCGTCGGGGTAGGGAGGTGAAAAGGCTACACTCCTGATGGCTGCTTCGTGGCCTTCCAAATCATAGTTCCATGGTAACTTAATGAGTGCGGTATCGGGATGATCATTATAATAAAATGCTTCTATCAGTGCATTGAATACCTGCGGGTTGTTATCTTCTACGTAACGCTGGGCGTAGGCAGCCAATTGGAATGCCATTGTACGGTCTCCGTCGCGCAAGGCGATTTGACTTTTATAGGCGATATCATTGGAATATGCTCTGCGCTTGTCGCGCTCTGCTTTATTGCGTTGCCAGATAGCAAATATCATGGCTGTAACGGAAATGGCAGATAATACCAGTGCAAAAAAAGTAAAGCGCCGTGAACGGATGCGTTTTCGGCGCTCTATGGCCAGCATCTCGTCACGTTTGGCTTGCTCTTCGCGTTGGCGCTGTATGGCTACTATTCGTTCTTCTTCCCGGCGACGCTCTTTATATTTAATTAGGATGGGCGGCACGAGGGTATCGTGGCTGATTTCGTAGTAGAAAGAGTCGAGGCGCGGTTCTTTGCGCAGCAGACGCATTTCCACTAATTGATGTAACAGTTGTGGTGAGGCGCCTACGCTGCGTTTTAAAAGGTCGCTCTCGTCTACACTGCGGCGACGTTCCGATTCTGTAATCAGTTCTTCTTCTATGATATGCCGGGCGGGCAACTGTTGCACTTCCGGCAATTCGCTGATTTTGTCGGCGTAAAAATCGGTGAGCAGCCGCTGGATACCGGGTGCGCCGCCATACAAGGCTGGCGAGACAACCGGCGTTGGGTTTTCAATTGGAGGCGTACTGTCTGAAACCTGTTGAATTACTAATTTTTCGATCGCCTGGCAGATGATTTGTAACTGAAAAGATTCTATACTGGCTTTTCCCTGTTTGCTGAGTTGGGAACGGATTTCAGACAATGCTGCTTCGTGGTAGCGAAATGGCGGTGAAGCGAAGGCTGCATCATCAGATGGGCTTGCCTGCGGCCGGCCAGCCAATTGTGCAGGTAAAACAATGGCTTCGGTTGCGCCTTTTTCGGAGAAAGCAAGCAGTTCGTAACGACTTCTAAGGATGTTGGGTATTTGCACGCTGAGGCCGTTGAGCAGGTGTAACAGGTCGGAGCGAAGGCTGAAAACACATCGAACGGAGGGCTGCCGTTCCATTTCGGCCAGCGTCGCATCCGATATTTCGGGATTTTCCTGCACTAAACGCAGCAATGCTGCCTGTAAGGTTTCGGGGACTTTTTGGTTGGCAACGTCGGCAAAATCGCGGATAAATAATTGACGTTGTTCTGGTGTGTGAAGGGTGAAAATTTCTTCAAACTGGTCAAAAATCAGGAGCGGCGTGGCAGATTTGCCGTTTTTAAAGGTCTGCGCATATTTGAGTTGCTCCCAAATTGTCTTATCTGCGTATACCGGATTAAACTGTACGCCAGCTGATTTCATTTTTGAAAAAAATTGCTCGTGCAGGGTACATACAGTGTCGTTAAAACGCACATAAACGGGTAGTAAATCGGTTTTGTCTAACAGCGGTATAAGGCCGGCATTGATCAGGGAGGTTTTCCCCATACCCGATTTGGCAAAAAGTACGATCAAACGTTCTACCAAAACTAAATTAAACAAGTCTTTTGTCTCTTGTGTACGCCCAAAAAACAGGGCTGCCTCGTTGACTTCAAAAGGCTTGAGACCTGGATAACGGTAGTATAGTTGGCTCATAAATTATCGAGGATAGTTGCGAGTTCAGTCATAATATGTTGCCAGGCTTCCGGTTTGTTTTCCCAACTGCCAACTGGTTTTTTGGTGCGTGGCAGTATCGGCATTGTTTCTATTTCCGGCAGAGAATCCCAAAGTGTATCCTCTGTCAGTACGGGTACTATAACCACTTTGCCTTCCTTATACAATGGTAAGAGTTGTTGTTCCCAAATATCGTAATACTGATTCAGGAATGCGGCGGTTACCAACGGGATAATGATCTCCGAAGTTTGCATCAATTCGCGCATTTTGTCGGCAATATCATCTCCCAATCCTACTTCTGCAAATTGGAGTCGGTGCTTTCTGGGGAGTGCACCGGCATTTTCAATAAAAGTATTTTGCCATTCTATGTTTTTATCTGCGTAGAGCAGCATAACATTTAGGCCATTTTCAGTCTTATTTTGGAGTGTTGGTGCTTGAGCCGGGCTGTTTTTTTGTACCCAACGCTGTTTTAGTTCAGCCGTAAATGTGTCTATATCCTCCGCAAAAAAATTGAGTTTAAAGCGCTGCCCAAAAAAGGCTTCTTCCGTTGGAGAGAGGACAGCTGATCCGCTCTGCATGGCAAATGATGTAGGTATTTTGATTTCTTCTTTTGGATTCAGGGCGCTCAATAACAAACGAATATACCAGTCGGAAAAATCGAATCCAAGAAAGAGATAGTTCCTGCTTTGCCGAAAAACAGCCTGAATGCTATTGGGGATTTTGTGTTCTTTTTGGATAATCTGCTCTACGAATTCTACCTGTTGGCTTTCAGTGAGTACTACGGAGCCAGGGAGGGTATAGGAACCGAACAGGTTGTAAATGAAAGGTGTTTCGTCCTGACTATCATAATTTGGCTCTTCCTGTGTGCCACTTTGATCAAAATTATACAGGTGGGCATGGAAATTAATGTGGCGTTTAAGATAGGCTTTACAAATCAGGTCGTCGGGTGCAGTGTTGATGATGAGCCTGAAAGGTAAATGTGTGAGATGTTCCAGCGCCAGTGGGGGTAGGTGATCCCGGCTGTAAAAGGTCTGCAACATACCTTTTACACGGGTAAGGCTTGATTTTTCACGGTTGAATACCTCGGTAACGTGCGATAGATTGGCCGGGTCATTTATTTTTTCCGGGGGCAATAGTTGGGCCAATTGTCGGGCAAACTGGCTGATAAGTGGTTCTGGTGGCGTGTCGTCGCCCGAGGGTACCGAAATATTTGGCCCCAGAATGAGGATACATTCATTTAAGGAGATACTGGTGAGCAGGTCACTCCAGTATTCTTCTGAAATTTGCTTTGCCATAAGTGTTTATTTAGTCTCGCAAGTTACCGCGCAATGGTTAGGAACGGTCTCTATTTTTCTGCTTCAAAGATCAGGGTTTTGATACCGCTATTAAAGCCGTAAAAATCGTATCCACAGGAGAAGGTAGCATTTTCTATTTTGATATTGGTCAGCTGCCAACAATAGCCGGGGTAAGGGTCTAAGCCGCCATCGTCTCTTCCATCAGCAGCACCATCGCTATCCTCGGGCTCTGTGATTCTGATATTATTACCGGTCAGGGTCCATTTTGCAATCAATACATAGGACTCATCAATGAGTTCTTCGTCTTCATCGCTGTCTGTTTGACCATAGTACGCTATATACAACAATTCACAGGTGCCATCCTTGTAAAAAGTAATGGTTTCCGGGATTAAAGTTGCATCATCATTATTTAGTGTATAATCGTCACCTTCTCCCTCACCAAACTCCTCTGAGTCTAATCTTTCCCCATCATCCCAAATAATTGTGCGTAACTCCCAACTGATGGCATCACCCCCATGCAGGAAGGATTTGATGTCTTTCTGTGCAATACCCTGCTGGCTTGCAAATATGCAAATGATAAGAAATAGAATATATTTCATGTTTATTGATGCGTTGATTTGTTGATTGGTATAGCAATTAACTGTCGACTACTCATTCAGCGTATCGGAATAAATGTATCAACTATTCCTGCAACTAATCTTTTATTTCTTCAATATTCGTGGCCCGCTCCCCTCTTTTTTGGTCTTTTTTCCAGTCAAACGTTACTTTTGTGCCGAAGCCATATTCTTTCTGGGTGTCGTTTGCATAAAATGGAATTTCTTTGCCGGATGATTGTTGGATCAAGCCGATTCCGTTTCTTTCTTTGAAAAAAAGTACGGTTCCAACGCCCCTGACGGGTTTGTCTTCTGCCGGTACAATAGTATTTTGTACAGCGGCAAATGGTGTAGTGGAATTAAGGTCAACAATGGTACTCGACGGCGTGCTAAAATTCAGCGTCCAAAGTAATGCAAAAAGTACTTTCATAATTTATTGAAATGATGTAGGTGTTTTAGTGTTTTGGTGTTTTAGTGCACTAAACTCGTTTTAATTGATCCACTAACGCTCCAACTTGATTTTCCTTCCAAATATCGGATAAGCGCAGCGTCTCGTCGCGCCCAAGTAAATAGGCGATGGTTCTGACACCTGAAGCACCATACGTCAGGAGTAAATCGGTCAAAACGTTATAAGCTGCGCGTGTTTTTTGGCTGCCCAATTCGTCATAAGTACCAGCAGCATAGGCCGAACAGTTGATCAGGTCTCCTTTATGGTTGATGTAGCTTCTGCCAGCAATTACCTGGCAGCCTGCTGAAAAGTTGGTGTTTCCGTGTCCTGACCAGTGAATATTGATGGTGTTATTGGGCTGGGCATCCAAACCTTTCACTATATCTTCATTGGTTAGCGCACGGTTTTTGTCCTTATCCCGAAAAACCAAAACGCCATTTGAGGCAGGTCGCAACGCCCGATATACTTTTTCTTCTTCGTCTAATTTGTGCCACCCGAATTGATAACTGTGCTGGCTTTCTACTAAAAAAGGAAGGACATCTCTTTTTTCTTTTTTCTTTTCGTCATATATGCCAGGGTTTGGATCGGTAGATCCCCAAAATTTGAAGACCATCCCTTTGATGAGCAAGACGAACAGATCGTCATTTTCTCTCCTAGCCGTTCCGGCAAAAGCATCCTGTGATCTTCTGAGTCCAATTAAATGGACAGTATCAGGTGAGACATCCCATTCAGTTGGCTTCCGGGTGTCAGAGGGTAGTTTGTAATTTTCAACGTGTTGTACAATTGGATTCGTCCTGTCTGTTATGAAATAGTTTTTTGCTTTGGCAAGTAGTTCCATCCATTGCGTAAATTCCTGAGATGGGGTTTGGGCATTGTACTTACCCCAATCGCAAATGCCTGTTTGCGCCTGCTTCCATTTTTCAACAAATCCCAAGGTGTTGGGGCCAGCCACCCCATCCGGCACACCGATGGAGACATCACCCTGTACATTTCGGATATACTCTTGAAAAAGGCGTGTTGCTGCATGGGTTTCATACCCAAAAATACCGTCTACAGTTGACTTGGGCATAAACCCGGAGTCTTTTAAGAATTGTTGAAAATCTCGAACTCCGGTACCAGGTAATTCTTGAAAATCTTGCCAAACATTGGTGCCTTCATCCCGAAATTTTATTTTAGTAAGCAATGGTTCTCCTTTCAGATTGTTGTGATACCGGGCAAAATAGTTGGTAAGATTGGCAGGAATAGCACCCGCATCTGTACTACCTAAGGTGAATTTCATGGTATAATTGTTTTTATTAGTGAATAGTTAAATACAGGCTAAAAATAATGCCACAAAGATAGGGTATCCATTTTATATTATACAAGCGTATAAATACGTTATTTGAAAAACAGGTATTTACACCACAAGGCAGTTTTCAATTCCGATGCCGGGTACAAGGCACGGCCCAAGAGGCTCATACAAAATACGTCAATATCCTTTTCTGCCCAACCTTCACAACCCCTTAAAAACTGCTTAATACCCAATTCCTCCATAGCCT
>Ga0209490_10000645_pt1 | contig 34689 bp, 26 predicted proteins | sample MAT06_FD_187209 | JGI IMG/M metagenome (GOLD analysis project Ga0209490, IMG submission 187209) | Freshwater microbial communities from Lake Fryxell liftoff mats and glacier meltwater in Antarctica - MAT-06 (SPAdes) (version 2) | ecosystem: Environmental > Aquatic > Freshwater > Ice > Liftoff...
GCCGAGAATACAGAAAAAGACTGCAAGATAGTTGGGGAATTGTCGATGTTGATGACTGTGCTAATGGTGCTAAATATTTAGCTCAAAAGGGTTTGGTTGACGGTGACAGAATGGCGATCGCCGGAGGTAGTGCAGGGGGATACACCACTCTGTGCGCTCTGACTTTCCGCGATGTGTTTAAGGCCGGTGCGAGCTATTATGGCGTTAGCGATTTGGAGGCTTTGGCAAGGGATACTCACAAATTTGAGGCGCGTTATCTGGATGGATTGATTGGGCCTTATCCTGAGCGCAAAGATTTGTATGTAGCTCGATCGCCTATTCATTCCGCCGAACGTTTATCTTGTCCAGTTATTTTCTTTCAAGGATTGGAAGATAAAGTCGTGCCTCCAAATCAAGCGGAGATGATGGTAGAGATATTAAAAGCTAAAGGTTTACCAGTTGCTTACGTTGCTTATGAAGAGGAACAGCACGGTTTTAGACGCGCTGAAAATATTAAGAGGACTCTTGATGGCGAATTCTATTTCTATTCTCGGGTGTTTAAGTTTGAGTTAGCTGAATCGGTGGAGGAAGTGCCGATTTACAATCTTTAGCACAAATTAATAAGTTGGGTATCCTCCGTTGCTAAATATTCTATCAATTCTGGCTGCGCCGGAATGATAAGCGAGGAGACTGCACGTGCCGTTTCCCTACCATGATTAATTGTAGGGAAACGGCATCTTGAGTGTCCTGATTTCGGCTGATAATTCCGATGCAACCGGAAACGATATTACCTATTAACTTGCTGATATGCCTCATATACAGCCTCTAAAAAGAGATTAGCATCAACTTTTGTCGGCAGTTTTTCCAAAACAATAATATGTTTGACTTGAGTAGCCAGTTGTTTGCTCAATTCATTTCTAGCATTAGGTATCATCGCTTCCCGCCTGTGTAAATACTCTCGAATTACAGCAAAATCTTCTGGCAATAAGCGGGAGATATCAGCCTCGGCAAGTAGACTATCTATCAAAGATTGAGTTGACTTTGACACTTTCAATGCAACTATTGTTCTCGGTTGTTCTTCTTGAATTACCAGAGTTCCTCCTACCAAATCTCCCAAACGTTTTTCTCGCTGGCTGAACACGATCAAAAATACACCTATAAAAAATAAGTCGTCAAAAGGTCTGAGCAAAGCCCGTAGTGTTGATTGCTGAAGCCTAACTGGACGGCCGTCATCCCGAATTACTCGGATTTTGACATAACGCTTGCCTGGTGTTTGACCACTCCACACTGTTTCAAAAAATACAAAGTAACCTACATAAATGAAAAAAGCAATTAATGCCTGAACGGCTATCAACCAGAGTTCTAAGCGATTGGTACTTCCTATCAATTTTGTAACAGCCTCAGTCAATACTGAATTAAATATCAGTGCACCTACTAAAAACACGATGAGAATCAAACCAAAAAAGATATAGTCGATCAGCAATGCGTAGGCTCGGTTGCCAATTCCCGCTAAGGTAAATTCGAGTTCAACACTTTCTGGAGTGTGGAGAGTGAATCGATTAAATAATCCCATAGCTGTAGCGTGAATTTTGTGTTTTGAATTAGGCTTATTTACTTGCGTTTTGCATCGCGCATTTGCAAACCCAAACCTTCTTTGCGACTGCGGAGATCGTAGTAGATAATGGCTTTCATAGCCTGCCAAAAAGGATTCACAAGCGCGCCGCTAAGAATGCTCAGTGCTACAACCAAAATAATATAAACCGATACAAATGCACCAGATTCTGCGCCTAAAAGTGCAATTAAAATAGGTTGAACGATCGCCAAAACGGTCTGAATAAAAGCTGAGACAGGGATTGAAACCAAACCGCCAACAAAAACTATCCATACAATGCGTCCGACTGACCCCTTAGTTAACTCCCAACTGCGACTAATTGCAGAACTAGCAGTCAGATTATTTTCGATCGCCAGTGGTAACTCAACAATGAACAATTGAGAAACAATTCGGATATAGATAATTAAGAAAGCAATGACCGCAACTGCCACCAAAGCCCCAATAATTAGGTAATTTTGCTGAGAGATAGCAGCAGCCCCTAACCCCAAAACTGTTATGCCGATCGCACCTGCCAAATATACCGCCAAGAAAATCAGAGATGTCAATATACCCGCGCCAAAAAAACTCCACATCCGATGATCTACCTCGCGGCGAGCATCACTGACAGTCTCTGGATGTTCACTAACTTCAGCGAAAGCCAGACGAGAAATCAGCGCTGCGATCGCAGAATATTTAGCCCAACCGTAAATCGGCACTAACAACCACAGATAACCTACTAACGCCAAACCAAAATATGACTTAAAATGGTCGCGGTAAATCTGCAAACTAGCACTAACAACATTACCGACGCTCAATGGGCCTGTTTGTATGGCAGAACTCAGATTTTTAGGCATGACTAAATGGGTATAATCGTGTTAAACAGAAAATTTACAACTATCTTAGGCTATATCTAATACAATTTAGAAAAAACTTCATGAATATTAAACGTTGGATCGCGCGGCGGGAATCGAACTGGAAACGATTAGATACTCTTTTAACACAAGTGGAAAAAAAGGGGCTAAAGTCCTTACCTGCGTCTGAAATCACCGAATTAGCGAGTTTGTATCGTTCTGTTTCGGCGGATTTGGCTAGGGCGAGGACAAATGAAGTAGGTAATATTTTGTTACAAGATTTGCAAAGGTTAACTTCTCGCGGCTATACCCAAATTTACCAAGGTTCGCGCCGCCAAGATTGGGAAGCTATAGCGGAGTTTTGCCGCTGGGGTTTTCCGGCTACGGTACAGCAGACGTTTGGTTATACGGCGACTGCGACGGGTATTTTTTTAGTAATGGCGTTGATTGCTTGGTGGTTTGCTTGGCAAGATCCGGCGTTTTTGTCCCTAGTAGTTCCTGGACATTTGATTAAAACGGTACGCGATGACGGGAAATTGTGGATGGGTTCAATTGTGGGAATCGAACCTTTAGCTTCTAGCGGTATTATGACTAATAATTTATCCGTATGCTTTGCGGCTGTTGGAGGAGGGATTGTTTTCGGTCTTTATACTGTTTATATTATGGCATTTAATGGAGTGATGATTGGTGCGATCGCCAGTTTAGTCGCTCAGCACAATTTAGCTTATCCTTTTTGGGCGTTTGTATTTCCTCACGGTGCCCTGGAATTGCCGGCGATTTTCTTAGCTGGGGGCGCTGGTTTAATCATCGCCCGCGCCATCTTTTTTCCTGGTAAATATCGTCGTGCTGATGCGATGAAGTTTTACGGTACTCAAGCTGCACAATTGGTATTTGGGATTGTGCCGATGCTGGTAATTGCTGGTACGATCGAGGGTTTTTTCTCGCCAAATCCCGCAATTCCCGATCCGTTGAAGTATCTGGCTGGGATTGGATTGTTTGCGCTGTTGGTGATGTATTGTCGTCGGAGGCGATCGGTTATAACTACTACTCAAAGATCAGACGGCGGTTGAAACCGCGCCTACACAAACGATGTCCGCCTCCGCGGACACAAGAGGATTCGGTTATAACTCCTAGACAAGACGGCGGTTGAAACCGCGCCTACACAAACGATGTCCGCCTCCGCGGACACAAGAGGATTCGGTTATAACTCCTAGACAAGACGGCGGTTGAAACCGCGCCTACACAAACGATGTCCGCCTCCGCGGACACAAGAGGATAACGTATTTTCACCCGGTATTCAACCCCTCTGATCTCGGGTTTTGCCTGTATAGACGCGGTTTCAACCGCCTAGTCTCCTGATAAGATTAAAGCTGATTCCGAGACTTAAGTTGCAAATATTTGTTAACCAATTGCTGGCTAATTCGATCGGCCGGCGCATCCAAAACTAAAACTCCTTTTTGTTTCAACTGTGCAAAAGCTACCTGACGCTGTTCTAGTAAATCTAAAGCGACAGCACGGTTGTAAGCAGGTGTAATTTCTACTGTGGAAGTATGAGCGATTTGGTCAACTAGAGGATCGCGCAAAGTTACGCAAAAAGGTAAATAACGAGGTGCTAAACGTGCTAAGGCGGAAAGCATTTCTGTAGATGCGGTAACGTCTACTAAATCAGTAATTAGCACGACTAATGCACGGCGATTTTGTTGATTTACTACTTTAGTTACAGCACCAACATAGTCGGGTTCTAATAATACTGGCTGAATTGGTGCGAGGCGTTCAATTAATTTGGATAGCTGATGTTGACCTCTTTCTGGAGGTATCCAAGTGGTGATTTCCCGATCGAACACCCCTACTCCCACACGATCGCCCCGATGCAGTCCAGCAGAGGCTAAAGACAGCGCTGCATTCACTCCCCAGTCAAAGCGCTTCAAACCCTGCACTCGCGCCGTCATCAGCCGTCCCCGATCGAGTAAAATAATCAGAGTTTGCTCTCTTTCTGGTTCTAAAACTCTGACTACAGGGCGCGATCGCCTCGCAGTAGCTTTCCAATCGATCGATCGGGGATCGTCACCAATACCATATTCCCGCAGTTCGGCAAATTCAGTTCCCATGCCGAGTTTTTGCGATCGACGCATTGTGCCACTACTTTCCAATGTTAGCTTAATTGAGAGTTCTTTCAGCATCACTAAATCGGGATAAACTGCCACTTTTTCACTAGCAGGTATTGTCCAATCGTGCCATGCTAAACCCCAGTTTCCCAACTGTCGTACTTGAATATCTCCCCACTGATATTCGCCGCGATTTTGTGGGCGGATTGTATAAGTTAATTCCTCATCTGTATTAGGATTGAGGGAGGTTTCTAGCAGCGCTTGAGAAACATCAAATTCTAAGGGATAGGAGTCACAGATGCGAATTTTAGCTGTTTGATTTGCCGTTAGCGCAGCCCTCGGAGAGGATCGCACTGACAGTAAAATCAGATTGTCTCGCCCGATCGAAAGTCGGTGCAACGGATGGCGTGTAACTTGCACCAGATGAGATTTGACGCGCAGTGCGTCGATTATGCCTAAACCTAGAATTAAACAGTCAAATAGTAAAGTGCCGATGATACTTGTCTGTTGGTTGACAAGCATAGCCAGCAAAAGGGCGATCGGTATTGCGATCGCTAATAGGAAATAAAGGCGGATAGAAGGAATCATTTTGTTTACGGTGGATAAAGATCAAGATCAAGATAAGACGGCGGTTGAAACCGCTACTACACAAACGATGTCCGCCTTCGCGGACTCAATAAATTAACGCAATTTCAACCACCCGGTATTCAACCCGCGGAGGCGGGTTTTGTTCGTGTAGACGCGGTTTAAACCGCCCGGTTTTTTTCAACCACCCGGTATTCAACCCGCGGAGGCGGGTTTTGTTCGTGTAGACGCGGTTTAAACCGCCCGGCCTTCTTTAAATCGGTTTTCTGTCAATTTTTTAATGGGTGGCGAACTCAGTAAATTGGCGCATATAAGGGGAGTGAAACGCCAAGACTATATCTTCTTGAGGCACACCTTGTTCTAGCAGCAGCGTAGCAATTCCGACTTCAGTTCCATCATGCTCTATCCAGATTTTGCCATCTTTGATATTGAGATGAATACTGCATCCATGTGTGCGATGATTATCACGCCAACCTGTATGCAGCAGCAGATAGCGATCGCGTTCAGTATCCAAAACAGCTTGTACTTCGACTTCTTCTGGCGCAAATCGTTGCTGCGATCGTTCTAAAATTAAATTTTTAATAATTTGACGATATCGTTCTACTGCCATTGCACAATCAGCTCCTGTTTTTCATCATAAACCAATAGATTAATTCGAGTTCTCTCCACCACTGACCGTGTAAAACGACGTTGAAAGAAGGATTGATAAACTGAGTCAGGGATTGCTAGATAAAGTTTGCGTTGCGGGTCAAATTCTTCAAGAGCAAACTGGTAGTTCATAAACTGTCCAAGAGCCGTGTGAAATTCTGAAACATTCGATCTCCCAATAAAGCTCTTGATTTCGACTGCAATTTTTTCACCGGCTCGCTCAGCAGCTAACATCTCTGCCGCTAAGTCGATTTCAAAATCTACATCTCCAACACTTACTTGATAAGGATCGGCAGTAATTGTCCATCCTTCTTTCTCCAGAGCATTTTTAACTGCATTATGAAAGCGATCCTTAGCCATTCATTCTTTTGACTCTTAATCTCAAAATATAACTCAATACGGTTCACTTAAGACTATTTATGCCCCGGAGATCCCCCTAAATCCCCCTTAAGAAGGGGGACTTTGAGAGCTTTCTTGTCCCCCCCTTTTTAAGGGGGGTTAGGGGGGATCTGTCTTAAGTAAACCGTATTGAAATATAACTACTATTTAAATTGTACTCTCAAAAGTCCTAGAATGAGGCTCTCCGTCCTTTGGAGCGACTGAACACCAAGAAGCCCAGTCGGAAATCACCCGCCCTACTCATCTTTGGGAATGATGGATCGATCGTACTAAAGGAAGCTGCCCCTTTGGGTTTTGCCTGCGTCCAAAAGAACATTCCTCTGATGCCTTGCCCTTTCCAACATGGGAATACCATCCGGCTTATCGATCGGATTCAGTGAGCATTTCTGTAGCAACTAATGCCAGTGTACTAACCGAATTACCGTTGATTTTGTTTTGGTAGAGACGCATTTACCTCGGTACAGCGACTTGTTTTAATACCGAAGCTATTACCGAATCAATTTGTAAGCCATCTAACATCGATTCTGGTTTCAAAATCAGACGGTGACGCAACAGCGGAAGTGCGATCGCCTTGACATCATCAGGAGTAGCATAATCCCTGCCGGCTAGCCAAGCGTGAGCTTTACTACTTTGCAACCAAGCTACAGCCGATCGCCCAGAAGCACCCAATCCCAAATCAGGATGTTTGCGCGTATTATGTACCAAAGCTAACAAGTAATCGAGCAATTTATCTTCGACTTTGACTGTTTGTACTGCTTGACGGGCGCTCAGGATTTGCTCTACCGTTGCTACGGGTTTTATCCGAGCTAAATCGAGGCGTTTGGCGCTAAATCCTGCCTCTGAATTCAGCAGCATTTGCTTTTCTGCTGCTGCATCGGGATACCCAACCACAAGTTTAAATAAAAATCGGTCTAACTGAGCTTCTGGTAGCGGATAAGTACCTTCAAATTCGAGGGAATTTTGAGTAGCGATCGTCCAAAATAAGTCTGGTAAAGCTAAAGTTTCACCATCTAATGTTACCTGCTGTTCTTCCATTGCTTCTAGCAGTGCTGACTGAGTTTTCGGAGGCGTGCGATTGATTTCATCTGCCAGTAAAATCTCAGTAAAAACAGGCCCTTTTTTCAGCGTAAAAGTATGACTGTTAAAATCAAAAATATTCGTTCCCAAGATATCAGATGGCAAAATATCCGGCGTTAGTTGAACGCGGCGAAAATCTGCTTGAATCAATTGGGCGATCGCTTTTACAAGTAGAGTTTTCCCGGTTCCAGGAACTCCCTCGATAATCACATGGCCGCCACTCAGCAGCGCCACTAGCAACTGCTGTATTATGGAAGACTGGCCGACAACTATTTTATCGAGGGATTGGCTGAGGCGTTTAAAAATAGAGTTCGTTTCGCTCATTTTGGATTGTTCCTATTAGACGAGAGATGTTGACGGATTTGCTCCCATTTACCCAACCAGGCTAGCAAATCTCGATCGCTGATTTGGCGCGATTTCCGAGATGGCGATCGCACCAATTCAGCCAATTCTGCCGCTTTTCGCCCTGTTTGCTCCTCCCAAGCAGTTGTCAGGGTTTCACTTTCCAGGGATGTCTGTCCCAATAATAAGGCTTTTTGGAGTTGTAACTGTTCTGCTTTGCCGATCGTTTCTACCGCAAAATCAGTGCTGTTGGCTTTTTCCAAAACACCCGCTAATGCTTGAATGTAAGCTTCGCTGTTGTCAACCTTTGGCCCTGATATAGTGACTGGCTGTCCGAACCTGTTCCACCCGGCAAAAATAGCAACGATGAGGATAATTGTACCCTGGATTAGAACAGGAAATAGAGGAGTTTTGGCTAGATAAGTGAATAAATTGTCCTGGGATTCGCGTTCAATAATTTCTGGATCTTTGTAGCCGTGAATGTATTCGTCCACCCAAATTTTATTGATTATTTTTGTTTTCTGGCTTGTGCGATCGATCTGAGATATTGCACCACTATCAACAACAGGCAAGATGCCTGTTCCACAATATATTAAGTTGCTTGTGGGGTGGGCGTCCCGCCCGCCTTTAAAAAACTTATTGGCAACGGTGCAAGATGTCGGATCGATAGGATTTTGGATGAAGTTTACTGCTAAAGCCTGTTCCGTTCCTTCTATTTCTTTCCCGCCACCTTCTGATTGAGTGACAAGCTTTGCTAAAAATTCATAATTACCTGGAAAATCCTGATAAGCGTTAGCAGCCAGATGGGGTGCAGAGGCAAAATAAACTGTTCCTTTTTCCAGGTTTTCTTTCCAAACAATTCCCCCAAATTTATCGCCTAAAATTGGCTTTTTGTCTTTGGGAACTCTCCGCCCGGTGTCAATTTTAATTTCCCCGACTGAATCGGGGAGCAAGCTACTGAAAGGTGCTGCTGTAACCGGTGCATCAACTCCCAAAATTACTAAAGTATTTCCCTGTTTAACCCACTTTTTTTCGATATCAGAAATAGCTCCTGAGATCGAACTACTATAGATGCGTAAAAGTGTACTTGGCGGTTTTGTATCGGGGTTTTTGGCAAAGTCTGCAACAGGTTTTTGCCAGCGCTGAATCTTGGTTCCCCGTTTTGACATGAAAGCATACCATGCTCCGTAGCCATCCGGGCCTCGATTATAAGTCGAACCGCTGTTGATTTTGTTGCTAGCGGGAGCAAATACTAGGGTAATGATGATTATTGCAGTAATGCCGATCGCACCCAACAACCAAAACCTACGATTTGATAAGTTCATGGCTGTTCAATCCTTAATTTGTTGGTAAGCTTGCTGACACTGTTCAAAGGTTGAGGCGTCAGCTTCCATGTTCCCAAAATACAGTTGTTCATGGATGGCGATCACAGTTTCGTAAGGTGCTGGCTGGGATAATTGCTGGATTAATTGCAAGTATTCGCCATCAGTGCGACTAGCTTGATAAACAGCGGTTCCGCCATCATTTAAGCGCTGTAAAACTGCCATATATAGACAGTGGCAAGCTTGGCGGTATTTGCCTGACTGCTGCAATTTTTGCGATCGCAAAAACAACTCTGCTACCGACAAATCTTCAATTGTTTGTTTCGCACTGACATCAGTTGTTTGATTGCTTTTTCGGAAATTATGAATATAAAAACGCAACTGTTGCCAAATTTGCCAACTCGCCCAGACTGCGAGCAATGCTAAGATTACCCAAAAGGCGGTTTTTGCGATCGTCCGCAAGATGGGAGAATCAAACCAAGATGGCAATTCGACATTCGGCATATTTTGGGCAGTTTTTAGTTCCCACCATTCCAGAAATCGCTGTTGTGACTGTGCTAATTGCCAACCGAAATTTGTTTTCTCAAAGGAGCTTTCCGACATAGTTTTATATTAGTTAATCAATTATAGTTCAATACGGTTCACTTAACACTATTTATGCCCCGGAGATCCCCCGAAAGCAAGGGGGAGTTTGAGAGCATTCTTGTCCCCCCTTTTTTTAAGGGGTGTGCCAGGGATATCTGTTCGTCTAACCGATTTAACTAATTTTCAATACCACATATATTAGCTTTTTGTCAACTGTCTATCGATCAAAAATTGATTATATTAAATTATCAAATCAATCTTCTGCCATAACTTTGAAGTTACTTAACACCGTCATAAGAAATTTTATAAATATTTACAAAAAAAACGTGTCAGAATGGAAACAATAAGGTAATGGATAACAGACAAGGAGGCACGTTATGGTAGCGCTGACTGAAAGAGTCCAACGCAGATTGACGGTGGAAAAGGTCGAAATTGCCGCTGAAACAACGGCAATTCGATGCTTGGACTGGGATCGAGACCGCTTTGACATCGAATTCGGACTCAAAAACGGTACAACTTACAACTCATTTATCATTCGTGGCGAAAAGACAGCCCTCGTTGATACTTCTCACGAGAAATTTCGCCAACAATATATGGACTGTCTGACGGGCGAAATCGACCCGAAAGACATTGACTATCTCATTATCAGCCACACCGAACCAGACCACAGCGGTTTGGTTAAAGATGTGTTAGCACTCGCACCGCAAGCAATTGTCGTCGGTGCAAAAGTAGCAATTCAATTTTTAGAAAACCTTGTACATGAACCATTTGAGCGACTTGTCGTCAAAAATGGTGACAAGCTAGATTTAGGAAACGATCACATTGTCGAATTCGTATCTGCACCGAATTTGCACTGGCCCGATACTATTTTCAGTTACGATCACAAAACTAAAGTAATGTTCACCTGCGATGCTTTCGGGATGCACTACTGTTCCGACAGCACCTACGATGACGATTTAGCAGCAGTTGAGGAAGATTATCACTTTTATTATGAGTGTTTGATGGCTCCCAATGCCCGATCGGTCTTGAGTGCAATGAAACGCATGGCAGAATTGGGTGAAATCGGTACAGTTGCGACCGGTCACGGCCCATTACTACGTTATAACGTGGTTGAACTCACCGGGCGCTACAAAAAGTGGAGCCAAGAGCAAACCAAGACAGAAACTACAGTAGCAGTATTTTACACTTCCGACTACGGATTTAGCGATCGACTCAGCCAGGCGATCGCCCACGGAATCACCAAAACCGGTGTCGCCGTAGAAATGATGGACTTAAAAATCGCCGACTTACAAGAAGTGCGGGAACTTGTTGCTACAGCCGCCGGGATCGTGATTTGTTCACCGCCCAGTGTCGGCGCTGCGGGCGAGAATGCCGAAGCCGCCATCAACACAATTTTAGTAGCTGCTAACAACAAACAATCCTTCGGCTTGTGCGAATCAGGCGGCGGCGACGACGCATCTATTTATCCGCTGCGAAACAAGTTCAAAGAGTTGGGTTTAAAAGAAATATTTCCCAACATTTTGATTAAAGACACGCCCACGGAAGCGATTTATCAACTTTGCGACGAAGCAGGCACCGACTTAGGACAGTGGCTGACGCGCGACAAGGCTGTTAAACAGATGAAATCCCTCGACAGCGACCTCGATAAAGCCTTGGGACGCATCAGTGGCGGACTGTACATCATTACTGCTCAAAAAGGCGAAGTTAGCAGTGCGATGTTGGCTTCTTGGGTAACGCAAGCCAGTTTTAAACCATTGGGTTTAACAATAGCAGTTGCGAAGGATCGGGCGATCGAATCAATGATGCACGCGGGAGATAAATTTGTTCTCAACGTGCTCGAAGAAGGCAATTATCAAACCTTGATGAGACACTTTTTAAAGCGTTTTGCTCCTGGTGCCGATCGCTTTTCTGGAGTCAAAACTCAGCCCGGTAGTAATGGTTCTCCCATTCTGACAGATGCCTTGGCATACATGGAATGCGAAGTAGTCAGTCGGATGGAACTTTCGGATCATCATATCGTATATGCGACTGTCGATAGCGGCCGCGTATCCAATCCCGAAGCACTCCCCGCAGTTCACCACCGTAAAGTTGGCAATCACTATTAGGAACGAAGGAAGAAGGAAGAAGGAAGAAGGAAGAAGGAAGAAGGAAGAAGTCCGAGGGATGTTTCAACTTAATGTCCTTTACATCCGAGTCTCGATCCCCCCTAGCCCCCCTTAAAAAGGGGGGGACAAGATTCTTCTCAAAGTCCCCCTTCTTAAGGGGGATTTAGGGGGATCTAGCTTCGGATAAAAGCGAGATATTTCAACGGTTTTAGGCTTGAGTTGATACCAATGCACTGCACCTTACCCCGCCAACAGTTGCTTTTATTTCTTGATTCCTCCCTCTTCTTTCTTCCTCTGCGTTCTCTGCGCCCTCTGCGGTTAAATAAAAAAAATCTCATTCACACAGCCAATAGCCTTCCTGTAGCAAATTTAATATTCATAGGTGCAATCAATGACTAACACTCTAATTTCCATGCTCCAATCCGATGTTAAACCTCGCGACGTACAATTTCTCCCCATCGGACTGGATACTTTTATTATGCGATCGCGAACTTGGGATAGACTCAAATTTGAAGTAGAATATTCCCTACAAAAGGGTACAACAGCAAACAGTTATATTATTCAAGCTGACAAAACTGCTTTGTTCGACCCACCAGGGGAATCTTTTACGCAAAATTATCTAGAATCTTTGCAGAAACGGGTAGATTTAAAAAAGCTAGATTATATAATTTTGGGGCATTTCAACGCTAACAGAGCCATCACGATTAAAGCTTTGTTAGAATTGGCCCCGCAAGTCGCTTTTGTTTGCACGAATCCAGCCGCGATTGGTTTGCGAGGTGCTTTTCTAGAACAAGAACTAAACATTCTGATCGTCCGAGGGGAAGAAAGACTAAACTTAGGCAAAGGTCACGAATTAAGATTCATCGCGACTCCTACTCCTCGGTGGCCAGACGAGCTTTGTACTTACGATTCGCAGACTCGAATTGTGTTTACTGATAAATTTTTTGGAGCTCATGTTTGCGGCGATCAAGTGTTTGATGAAGGGTGGACTGTTTACAGTGAAGACAGACGCTATTATTATGATTCTCTGCACGCATCGCAGGCTAAACAAGTGGTGACGGCGATGGATAAATTAGCTAATTTGCCAGCAGCATTTTATGCTCCTGGTCATGGCCCGATCGTCCGTTATGGCCTTAATGAACTGACCAATTTGTATCGCGAATGGAGCCAACAACAAAATTCAAAAGACTTGACTGTTGCGTTGCTTTATGCTTCTGCTTATGGTAATACCGCTACTCTAGCGCAGGCGATCGCGAAAGGAATTACTAAAGCCGGTGTTGCGGTGGAAACGATTAATTGCGAATTTGTTGAACCGGGAGAGATTCAAGAGGCGATCGAGAAATGTGCAGGATTTATCATCGGTACTCCGACTTTAGCAGGACACGCGCCGACTCAGATTCAAACGGCTTTGGGAATTGTGTTGTCTACAGCGGCTAAAAGCAAATTAGCGGGAGTTTTCGGCTCTTTTGGCTGGAGTGGAGAGGCGATCGACTTAGTTGAAGGAAAGTTGAAAGATGCTGGCTATCGCATCGGATTTGAACCGATTCGAGCGAAATTTAAGCCGACGGCGGCGACGATTTATGAGTGCAAAGAAGTGGGAACAGATTTTGCTCAAGCTTTGATTCGATCGCAAAAATTGCGCGCACCAAAGCCGACATTGACTGGAGGGAGCGATCGTACTGAACAAGCAGTAGGGAGATTGGTTGGTTCGCTGTGCGTAGTCTCGGCGAAGCGCGGGGATCTCACCAGTGCGATGCTGGCTTCGTGGGTGTCGCAAGCCACGTTTAATCCGCCCGGTGTGACTATTTCTGTGGCTAAAGATCGATCGATCGAAGCTTTGATGTACGCCGAAGATAAATTTGTGCTCAACATCTTAGCAGAAGGGCGACAGTTGCGGAAGTATTTCATGAAAAACTTTGCTCCAGGAGAAGACAGATTTGCCGGAGTCGAAACGATGGAAGCTAGCAACGGCTGTCCGGTTTTGACTGATGCTCTAGCTTATCTGGAATGCGAGGTAATAAGTCGGATGGAATGCGGCGATCACTGGGTAGTTTATGCCACGATTGAAAATGGTCATTTGCTCAAAAATGATGGGGTGACAGCGGTGCACCACCGGAAATCTGGGAGTCATTATTAACACCCGACTCCGCGAGTGAGGAGGACACGGCAGTGCCGTTTCCCTACAATTAATTGGGGTAGGGACACGGCAATGCCGTGTCCTAATTCTGGGTAATATTAATTCACCCAACCTACTTCTTCCTTCTTCCTTCTTCCTTCTTCCTTCTTCCTTCTTCCTTCTTGCTTCTTCCTTCTTCCTTCTTCAGCTAGCAGTCTTTTCCGGCCACAGATAAATAAGCCCAGAAATTAAGGTTAAAGCGACAGAAACCCAAAAAGCAATTAGTGCCGGAAAATTCCACGCTTCAGACAGAGGAGCGATTAAAAGTGCGATCGCCACAATCTGACTCACCGTCTTCAACTTCCCCCAAATATTAGCACCAGAAATCGTAGTTTTATTCACACGCCATCCCGCAATTGTCAACTCTCTACCCAAAATCAGAAATACAGCCCAAGCCGGAACTTTTCCCAACTCAATCAACACTAAAAGCGGCGCAAGTACCAACAATTTATCGACCAAAGGATCGAGAAACTTCCCCAAATCGGTAATTTGATTCAGCTTCCTAGCCAAATAGCCGTCCAGCCAATCAGTAGCCGCAGCCACCACAAAAATAGCTACACAAATCCAGCGACTTTGCACGCTTGGATCGTACAAACCATAGAGTAGAAAAGGTACTCCCAGCAAGCGAGAAAAAGTAATCAAATTAGGCAAATTCATAAGACAGTTGACAGTTGACAGTTGACAGTTGACAGTTTGGTCGAAGAGCGCAGTCGAAGGGAGCTGGTCGTTGGGTTGACAGTTGACCGAAGGAAGAAGGATGAAGGAATAGTAAAAAATTAAGAATAAAAAAATTAAGGGCAAGCTTGTAAAAAGCTTGCCCTTAATTTAACATTTTTTGTAACCATTCAACTGCAAAAAAAATAGCTCGAAACTCAACATTAATCACAGACGATACCCCATTAGAAACAAACAGACAACCGAAAATAGCTTACCTAACACGCACCTTTTCTACTCAACACAACCCAAATCGTTTGGCAAAGTAGACTAATATCGTAAAAAATAGACCATTTGCGTTGGTAGTCGAGATCCATCCGCACAATAGCCTCAAAATCTTTAACTCTAGAACGTCCACGCACTTGCCACTCCCCAGTCAGACCAGGTTTGACATTTAAACGCTGCCAGTGAAAATCGTTATAGTCAGCAATCTCATCGGCAATTGGCGGTCGAGTTCCCACCAAACTCATCTCCCCAATTAACACATTCCAAAATTGAGGAAACTCGTCCAAACTCGTGCTGCGCAAAAAATAGCCGACTCTGGTAATTCGCGGGTCATTTTCATTCTTAAAAGTTTGACCTTTTGCTTCGTTAGTAACTAGGTGTTTGAGCTTTTCTGCACCTACAACCATCGATCGAAATTTCCACATTCTGAAATGCCGCCCTTTGAGCCCGCAGCGGACTTGATTGTACAGCAGCGGGCCCGGACTTTCCAACTGCATCGCCACTGCGACGGGTACAGCCACCACAGCCGCAATCGCCAATCCGAGCAGCGCGCCCAAAATATCGATCGATCGTTTTACCTTGCTCGTTACGGATCGGTGAACTTGCTGTTTTGATACACAAACTTTGTAAGTATGTTTTTGGAGAAATAACCAAAACATTTCCGATAACACGGATAATTTAGAGCTACTGATGGCAAATTTCATTTGATTTTTCTCAATTTTTATGAGATATCACCTCCATTTTATGAGGTTTTCCCAGATATGGAGAACCTCAAATCCTGCGCTTTGCAGAATCTTTAAAAAGCTACAACACTTTTATAAAGTTTCTATGTATTTCTCTGGAAACGTATAATTTTTATGTAAAGTTAAGTATATTTACATAAGAACTTAGGAATAAAAATTTAATAACTTATACTTTTGTTATTGTGGGATGGGTCAGAAGAGCCAGCCCTGTCAAGGTGTATGCTGAGCTTGGTTTTTAGTGCCGAAAATGCTTGAAATTTGGTAATTTGTAGGGTGGGCCGTAAGCACCGATTGACTTTGAGACCTATCGAAATACCTACTGGTTGACTTTTTCGGTAGACATTGCGGACGTTACAAGATGAGTCGGTGCGCATTGCGCACCCAGCCCTGTCTGGCGTGTCTGCCCAGCTTGCTTTTGAGTGCCGAAAATGATTGAAATTTGGTAATTTGTAGGGTGGGCCGTAAGCACCGGTTGACTTTGATACCCATCGAAATGCGTACTGGTTGACTTTTTCAATGCTTTTTGACGCACCCTACAAGATGAGCCGGTGCGCATTGCGCACCCTACAAACTACGATATTTTACGTGTTTGAGAGACTTTTATCCAGACTCAGCAGACACGCCAGACAGGGTTGGCATTGCGCACCCTACTTTCTGTCAACTGTCAACTGTCAACTGTCAATTGAATGAATGATCGCTATCCGTGGGAACATCCCAAGCAATTGTTAGCGGCTCTAATAATTTTTGCTGGCTGCTAGAGGCGAGGAGGCCTAAATATTCGCGAACAACAAAGCTGTGTTCGATATTCAAGCGATAACCGAGTGAGACATCTTCAAAGAAAAGCGGCTCTGCCAAAATTGCTTCCCAATCAGGATTTTGCCTCGACTCCTCGGCTAGCAGCATGAAATCTTCCTCCGTCGGCAAAAGTCCCGACGGCAATTTTCCTGACAAAATCTCCAGAATCCGGGACTCGCAGGTGCTGGTATTCACACCCTGACGTTCCAACAACTGCAAAATTTCCTCAAAGCTGAGAGTTTCTGCGCCCAAAACCTGCATTAATTCCCACAGCAGAAAAAAGTCGCTGTACTGCTGTTGTGGCACGTCCAAAATTTGAGGATAGAGAGCTAAACTCGCTAACCCGCAGGCAACTCGACCAGTTTTTGCTGATAATTTCGTGCTTTTAGATACAGAAGTTAATGCAGAATTGTGAGTTGCTGAAATATCTCGATCGACCTCCAATTCCCAGTCTTGAACCACGATCGCATTCGGCAACTTCTGTCGCAACCAACGGGCGATCGCAGGCCAAGAACCCATGCCCCCCGCACAAATCGCCTGATTTATCCCCGCCGGCGACATTCCCGCGCGACTAAACAAAGCATTTAATTCGCGGTTTAACTGCTGCACAAAAGGTACTAAAACCAGACTTTCCAAATCTCTGCGCTTCACATCCCAATGCTGCTGGCCAATATCCAAAACAAAACTTTCTTGATGTTGCAAAATAACTTTCAAATGCCTTGCAGATTCCAACAATTGCAGCCCAAAAGCAGAACCTTGCAACCGCTGCTGCAATTGATAGCGACTAGGCAAATCTGGATGCCCCGGACGTGGTAGATCGATCGACATTCCCCAAGTTTCATTTTTAGCCAACAACTGACAGACAATATCCTGATCGAAAGCATTACCAGCCGCCTCAAAACTTTGGCAAGTAAAATCAGCACGAGTTAAATCTTGAAGATTGGACGGTAACTCAACTAAAGCGAATTCCACCGTTGCCGCCCCCGCATTCAGAATCAAAGTTCCTCCGCTAAAAGACGAAGCATTCACAGTCAGTGGCGCAGCTTCGGAGCCCTTTGAATCATCCTGAATAGAATCGATCGCACCAGACTGGATTCCTGTAGAATTTTTGACAGGAGTTATAGCAGCAAGCAAAGTGGCGATCGTATCGGGTACCACAAAAATTGGCGAACCCGGAGCCACCAAACCCGCGCCCAAAACAGCCTCCCGCAGATTAAACCCATAAGCATTTCCCCAGCCAGCCGGAGTCCCCAAAATTACACCCTGCAAGTCTAACAGCGCCGCATCGAGAGTTTGCGCCGTCAGCCCCGAAGCGCCACAGATTAAATTAGAAACGGGCAATTCTGCAAAATTCGCCGGGATTGCAGCATCTGAAACTTCCGCCAATTTATCAAATTTTTGCCCCTGCTTCCTCGGATTCAAAGTAGCTAGCAGCGCCCGCAAACCGTGCAGTGGCAAGGCGATCGAAACAGCCTGCAAGGGCGACCACTGCAACAGGGGTTCGTACATCCCAGCAGCCTCCCGCTGGTAAGGAATGCCCACCTTTAAAGGCAATTTAAAATTTTCCAGTAAAAAGTCTCCCGCAGGCAAAGTCAACTGCCGGAATCCCACGGATTTGACTGTCACCCGCTGCCCCGAATCTCCTGTAGCTATTTCCCGAATCACCGCACTCGTGGCAATCCTAAAGCTGGCGCTCGCAGCAAAACCTTTGTCCTGCGGTGCTTTCGAGTGTTCTGTGGGTTCCCAGTAAATCGGGTGCAACTGATGGCTGGCACGATCGAGCAAAGTCGCCGAAAGTCCACTAGAACCAAAATCTATGCCCAAATACCAGCGATGATTCCGGCGATTCTGCGATTCACCACATGAAGAGCCGATCGCACCTGACACAGAATGTGCAGCCGACTCTTGCTGTGTGGGAAACTCGCCCAACTCGATTTTCCGATCGATAACTGGTGCTTTACTGTCTGTCGGAGTTAGGTTTTTTTTTTTGCTTTCTGGAAGACTCGATCGCACTTCGTCTGTTTTTGCGGTTGGAGAATCAGTCTCGGTCAAACTAGCCAAAATCTCGTCTAGCGTCAACTTCGACTCGTCTTCGGAGGCAAACAAATCATCCTCAAGTTCGTCCTCCAAAACAAAGGGTTCATCGTCAGATGAGAGTTCTAGCACATCGGAGAACAAATCTTCCAGCGTGCCTAGTTCTTCCTCAGCAGGCTCCACAAAGGGATTTTGTGTACCGCCCTTGGGGGAACTCGCGGGTACAGTCACTGAGGAATTCGATCGCCCGGAGCTAGTAGTTGGCAATCCCTCCAGATTGTAGAGGTCTGTCTCCAACAGTTCCAGAGTATTGTTGTCCAAATTGAGAGCTCGATCGAGGTCATCTTCTAATGCCTGAACCGGCAACAAATCCTCATCAGGCGAAGCTTGGATGTAGGCATCATCCAGCCGCTGCGACGGAGTGTCAAACTCGCCAGTATGAACATCACGAGCACTCGGCCCGCGCGCCGTTACACCTCGTCGGTTCTGGTTGATTTCCGCAGGTACGCTTGCAGGGGGACGATCGACAATAGGAGTATCGAAATTTTCGCCTCGATTTTGAGTTATTTCTAAATTTGGTCGATCGTCCGCGTCAATGTCAATTTGCCGATCGGCGATCGACAGCGAGTGCGGTTCAGAGACTTCAGGTACTGTTGCAACTTGCGGTTCAAATAAATCTTCAGTATCTAAAGTTAGATCATCTACAAAATTACCGATGATGAAATCTGAATCTTCACCTACTAAAATATCTTCCAACGATTCGCCTTCATCCAGCAGATTTACAAACAAATCTTCTGCTGTATTTAGGGGTTCGGTAGTTTCGTCAACCGCTAAGTTTTGAGCTTTAATTGGTTCAATTCCAGCAGTATTTTCTATATTTTCGAGGGTAAAATCTTCGGCTTCTAATTCTAGTTCTGCGACTACTTCTCCTGCGAACAAACTCGCGTACAAATCCTCAACATTCTCGCCGATTTCGGCTTGCATATCTTCTGAAGCAGCTCCAGAAAACCGAGTTTCCTCGCCTGGTTTTTCCGGTGCAGAACCGAATAAATTATCTGTCAAATCCGGGAGCGAGATTGGGGTTTCTAGCCGATCGCGCCTCAACTGTCCGAATTGCCCAGAAATTTCTGTACCTGCATAGGGAAATATGTCTTCGGCTCCAAGTTCACCGGTGCGACTTTGCGGGGCGGCTGACTGGTCGATCGACGTATTTGAAAGGGTGGTGGCGGCACTTTCGAGATTGGCAATGGCGATCGGCCCTGGTACATAGGAAGAAGCTTCTCGCCCCAACTGTTCCGCCAAATGGTTGACAAAAGCTACGAACATCGCCTCGCTCTGCTGGCTCAAACCATACATATTTTCGATGCCTTGGGACAAAGAAGCTTGATGAGTTTCCAGATTTGTTTGCAAAGTATCGAACACGATACTCATCGTAGAATCGAGCCTCATCAGCAGATTGTCAGCACGAGATTGGAACGATTGCATTTGCTCCAACCTTTGAGCAGGAGTCATCCGCGGATGTTCTGCTGATGTTTGTTCTCGTCGTGTTACGTCAATAGCCGATTGCTCCGATTGTCCGGCACCCAAAGAATAAGGTGCTGCACTACTTTGCAACAACTGATTTTCTACGCCACCTAACATTTGGCATAAATCGCGATCCAAGGTTTCTTCCAAGCGAGTAGTCAACACCTGCAAGAATTCAGAAATGATTTGCTGTTGGTTAGCTTGTTGCTGAGCTAGGGATTGTTGTTGCTGCCGTTTTGCTTCTAGCTGTTTGATTTCTTGAATTAGAGCTTGCTGTTCTTGTCGCAGAGCTTCTATATCTCGTTGGAGTGGCTCCGTCAGACTCGATCGCAGGTGGTTGATTTCTCCGGTTACGGCAAGCGTGATTTGCTCTGCTGCTGAGGGGCGAGGGGCGGGCATCGGCAGTTTGGGCATTGGAACTGGTTGCGGGCGATCGCTTGGGCTGGCAGGCCCTTTGTCTGTGGCTACCTTTGAGCCTGGGGAAACCAGATAAGCGCGAAGTCGCTCTAACAGTTGGCGTTGGTGGACAGTATCAAGAGAACCCGTCCAAGGCAAGCGAGGGGCGGGCTTGCTGAGTACCTCATCAATCTCAGCAATCAGTGCTTGAATTTTGTACTTCTGAGAATTCAAGGGCGGAACCTCTGGGAATGCGACTAGGGAAAAACTTGATCAAAAAAAAAGACTCAAGTCAGGTGGCAGTAGGACTAATAGATAGAATAATCTGAATGCTACTTCCTTAACAGTTGACAGTTGACAGTTGACAGTTGACAGTGAAGTTTTTAGGCAGGGGATTTAAGCCCTTGTCATTACCCACATCTCCTGAAACCCTCACTACGCCGTTATCCCGCCAGGGACTCAAGTCCCTGACTAATAGCGTAAGTCGGTTAAAACCGACTAAGTTTCTGGTTCTTTTAGTCCGTTTTAACGGAATGCGAGCTATTAGCCGTAGGTTTGAACCTACGGCGGGCTAGTAGGTAAACGAAAAATGAAAAATGTGGGTAATGACAAGGATTTAAGCCCCAGCCTAAAAACAATCCACCTAAAGGTAGGGGCTTAAATCCCCTGTGCTTTCGGTTAATAATCTACGAACAATAATCTACGAATATTTTTTGAGAATTGTAAATTAAACTTTTGCCTTCGGATCACTTTTATTGCCTATCATAGGTTATAGCTGTTTAAAAAAAACTGCAACTGTAGGCCCGTACTTCAAACTCTTATTTCATAAGTCATATTGTATTAGCGGGTACTTCCGCACCAGACGCCCGCTTTTAGGCCGTTGCGCCTCTAAATTCCACATCAAGCTTCTCGACGGTTAGTTCTCGATCGCTGAAGATACTGATGTGACGGCATTTTCATGTTTTTCCTTCTGCCATCAGACAAAAAACCTCAACCAATTTGCGATCGTCCCCGTGCTGTTGATATAAGGAACCTTCTATAGTAACCTTTATCTGTGTTCATAGCCAGAAGTTATCATGGTACAATAATTCTGGGGTAGCAAAAAAGGTGGTTGGGAACTGTGTCGGTTCCGCTCGCCAAGAGTACCAACCTTTAACCAGGAAGTTGTGCTGGATTTTCCCGATCGTGCTGATATTTAACAGGTTTCCGGCAGTTCCAGTTGCATCAGCTCGCTGTCTATCATGCTTGTGTTTGCTTGTGTTTGCTTTTGTGGCGATCGACTGCTGCTAATGCTGACTGACAACAAATCTGGCAAGCACTGTTAAGCTTTGTAAGCCAAGTGCTGTCAAAGGTAATTCGATCGGCCCATTACCTTGCCACGTTGCCAAATTTTGTTAACAAAAAATTTAGCAACGCGGTGTGTATCTAAAAAATTATGGTATGGTGTTTGGTTTCTAGCTCGAAATCAGAGCTTAAGACTATTAATTCCAGTAAGCTATCTTTGCAGGGCAAAACTTTAGAGGTAAAATTGCCAATTTTAGATACTTGTTTCTCAAGTATTGAATCTCAAATCCAATAACTCGGCTGCAACCTATTTCTAACTCACCAGCGCAGCTCCAGCGCATAAATTAAAATGATGGCCTCATGGAAGACCGCTTTAACACCCGAGATCCGAATTCCAATATAAATCAATTGATAGTTTCTACTCCTTTTTTTGCTGGCTTACCAGATCCTGTAATCGAGAGAGCAACTGTCCATATTGTTACCCGCAGTCATCCATCAAATCAAGTGATTTTACTGGAAAATGACTGGGGAACATCAGTGTATTTTATATTGGATGGTTGGGTGAAAATTCGCACCTACAACCTAGACGGAAAAGAAGTAACACTGAATATTTTAGGGAAAGGAGAACTGTTCGGGGAAATGGCAGCGATCGAAGAAGCACCGCGATCAACAGATGTGATTACCTTAGCCCCAACACTGATTGGCAATATGCCATCTCAGGATTTTGTGCAGCTCATTCATACCGAGCCGCTAGCAGGCATTAGGCTAGCTCAATTGATGGCCCGCCGCCTGCGACAAGTCAACCGCCGCCTGCGTTTGCGGGAGTCTGATAGTACCTCGCGGGTAGCAGATATTCTATTATTTTTGGCAGAGGGGCAAGGGAAAATCATGGCAACAGGAGGTACAGAAATACCCAACCTGCCACATAGAGAATTGAGTAGCCTCAGCGGGCTAGCTCGGGAAACGGTAACGCGAGTGCTGAGCAAGCTGGAAAAAAAAGGAACCATTCAGCGCGAACGTGACGTTTTGTGCATTCCAGACTTACACGCCTTGGAACGCCTGTTAGTATAGAAGTATCAGAGATTGCTAATTTGAATCTAATTCAAAAGCACTCTCTGTTAACTAACTACTAATCCTGATTTCCCACCGGAGGTAAAGCTGTGAGTTTTAAGAAAATTTTCGCCGCCTTAGATGATTCTGAACTCGGCCACCGCGTCTTCAATCAAGCTTTAGAATTAGCTTTGGGCGATCGAGCCGAGGTGATGCTATTTCACTGTGTTACTGTCAACACGCTGGGCGAGACTGCCGTGCCAATTCCGGTAGATTTGGGCATGAATATCGAGCTAATGGATCAAACTTATCAAAATCAACGTTTGCGGGTGGAAAGGGAGCAAAAACAGGCTTCGGATTTGCTGCAAAATTACTGCGATGCCGCCGCAAAACAAGGATTGCACGTGGAATTTGACTGCAAAATGGACGGCGATACAGGCTATTGTATCTGTGAATCAGCCCAAAATTGGGGTGCAGATTTAATTGTAGTGGGGAGGCGCGGGCGCACGGGGTTTACAGAAGCTTTCCTCGGGAGTGTCAGCAATTATGTCGTTCACCACGCATCTTGTTCGGTTTTTGTAATTCAGGAAGTGAAAGCCGAAAAATGATGCTGATCACAATTTTGGCTGAAAAAATCCATCTAAAATAAGATTTGCTTTCGTAGCTAAACCCGGTTTCTATGAGCAGTTAGATGCGGCCGCGAGGCATCCAAACAGTGAAACCGGGAATCAGTTTTTTAGCGCGAAAGTCCCGTAAAATCTAAAATCTAAAATCTAAAATCGGAAAACCGGGAATCAGCCCCATAGCCCGTAAGTTCCGTAAAATCTAAAATCTAAAATCTAAAATCTAAAATCGGATGAGTGATTTTTTGTCAGCAGATGCCGCGTCTAATTCGGGCAGTTCACCAAGTACAAATAATGATCCCGAAACTGCTGCTATTTCAGATTTGGCGGGCGATCGCACCAATCCTGGGCAGGAGAAGGAGAATCCCGCCTCTGGGGAAGCACCTTTAAGGCTCGTAGAAACGGCATTCTTGGCAAGTACCGCTAGCTTGATTTGGCTGGTAAATTATTACTTTCCGCTGGGGCCTTTGCTGCGGGTTTTTTTCCCAGTGCCGATCGCCCTGGTTTACCTGCGCTGGGGCAACCGAGCCGCTTGGATGGCAACTTTGGTTTCAGGTTTGCTGCTGTCGGTACTCATGGGCCCGACGCGGAGTATTTTGTACGTGATGCCTTTTGGAATTATGGGAGTTGTGCTGGGAGGACTTTGGAGGCGTAAAGCGAGTTGGTCTGTCTCTATTAGTTTAGGCGCGCTGATTGGTACTGTCGGCTTCTTTTTTCGGTTTTGGCTGCTGTCAGCTTTGGTGGGTCAAAACCTCTGGGTTTACGTAACCGCCCAGGTAACAGAGATGGTGGAATGGGTATTTGTGAAGCTGGGCTGGCTAAGTGTGCCGAGTTTTAACACAATTGGGGCGATCGCCGCTGGGATGATTTTGGTTAACAATATTGTCTATTTATTTGTAGTGCATTTAGTAGCTTTACTGCTTTTAGGTCGTTTGGGAAATCCGATTCCGCTGCCGCCGCGCTGGGTTCAAGCTTTGATTGATTATGATGAGTAGTTATTGGGAATATGGGAATTGTTGACTGTTAACTGTTAACTGTTAACTGTTAACTGTTAACGGCTGACTGATGACCAATAACTAATAACCAATAACCAATAACTAATAACCAATAACTAATAACCAATAACTAATAACTAATTTATGATTGGTATTTATACAGAAATCGAACAGTGCCAGCGGTGGATCGATCGCTATCGGGGACAGAAACCGATATTTGCCTGCGTGTTAGGATTTACCGCAACAGGCTTAATTCCAGGCATTTCAGCAGCAGGAGCAACCCCGCACGATCGACAATTTACTTGTTTGGCCGATGCAGAATTCTTGTATAACGGCCCCCAACCGTCGCCCCAATATCCTTTACCGCCCCTACAAGCCGGAGCTTCGCCGGTACTGATATCTCGTGCTGTAGTCGAAGCTTTGAAAATTCCACTTTACTTGTTTAATGCTGGTTTGCCCCTCCCGCCTCCGGTACCTGCAATTGATTTAGGCGGCACTGCGGCAAAGTGTCTGATTTCTGGGAATGCTTTAGAACTCGAAACAGTCAAACATTTGCTGGAACAAGGGCTAATTTGGGGAGCTAAATTAGCCGATCGAGCTAATAACAGCTATTTAATTTTAGGGGAGTGCGTAGTTGGCGGAACGACTACTGCTTTGGGCGTGTTAATGGGTTTGGGTATTGCAGCGGCGGGCAAGGTTAATAGTTCTCACCCTCGCTGCAATCACGCTCAAAAATTGACTGCGGTGACAGCGGGACTGCATAATGCTGAGTGGAAAATTGGCGGACAAAACAGCACTCCCCTGGAATTAGTGGCGGCGGTGGGCGATCCGATGCAAATAGCGGTGGCGGCAATGGCGATCGCCGCGAGTCGAACTTGCGGGGTGCTCCTGGCTGGAGGGACGCAAATGCTTGCCGTTTACGCTTTGATGCAAGCCATAACGCGGGAATATGCTCTGCTGTGGCGTCCAGAACAAGTGGCGGTGGGGACTACGCGCTGGGTAGCAGAAGACCAGACGGGAGACACTGTAGGACTCGCTCAAGAGATCGGCGGTGTGCCTTTGTTGGCCGCGCAGCTCAGTTTTGCTGGCTCTGGCTACCCACAACTCCAAGCTTACGATCGGGGATATGTGAAAGAAGGTGTGGGTGCGGGAGCGTGTGCGATCGCCAGCGGATTAGCTGCAAATTGGACTCCAACTCAACTCCTTCAAGCTGTTGAAGCTTTAGCCTCGCGATGCGAAATTAAACATTAAGTGCATAGTTATAAATAGACGACAGTTAACTGTTAATTCTTAACTGTTGACCGATGACAGGAAAGCTAATAACAACTAACAGTCGAAAATTAACCCAAATAGTATTTTTGCTGGGATTAATGCCGATCGCCAGCAGGAATATTTAATTAGACCTACCTACCTGTTGCGAGTGGATTCTTTTGGAAAGCAACTGCTCTTCCAAGGCAGCAATTCGATGGTAAGCTGCTGTTAGCTGAGCTGTCAGGCGCTGGATTTGAATATCTGTAGTCAGCTCTTTTTCTAGGCTTTGAGAATTCTTGTCGAAGTAGCTGTCATCTAACAGTATGTCCTTGTGTTCTAGGAGCGCATTGAGACGGCTGAAGCTTTGATATGAGGATCTGTTGTCATTTTCTACTGTTCCAGAACCGTCGTTTCTCTGTTGGTTCAGCTTCGTCTCGTTGGCAGAGTCCAATAAGTTTTCATTGAGGTTTTCTATGAGTTTGTAGAGGGCATCTACTTGTTGGGTCAATACTGTAACTTGCTGTCGGAGCATTTCCATACAATTATCCTTTGGATAGTAACTTATATCTTTTTACATTTTAGGGAAATCTGTACACAACTCTAATTTATCACTAGATTATTTAATTTTTGACCGAAAAGCGAGCCCGCCGGGCCCGAAATCTTCAGACACGGGGAAAAGTCGGCAGCGGTTTCAACCGCCTTTTTTTCCTCGCTCAAGTGAGTCACATTCGTAACATAACTTATTCTAACGGTTGTTCTGATGCTAAAATAGTTTGATGAAACAAAGATACAAATATCGCATATATCCAACTCCTCCGCAAGTCCATAATCTTGCTAAATTGTTTGGCTGTTGTCGCGTTGTATGGAATGATTCACTGGCATTGTGTAATTCATCCAAGAAGCTACCGAGTAACGGAGATTTGCAAAAGACTTTCATTACTCAAGCCAAGAAGTCGGAAGAACGGGAATGGCTAGCGGAAGTTTCAAACATTCCCCTTCAGCAATCAATTGCTGATTTAGGAGTAGCTTGGAAGAACTACTTTGATTCATTCAAAGGTAAGCGAAAAGGCCGGAGAGTTAGTCGTCCCAAATTTAAGAAGCGTAACAGCAGGCAGTCGGCACGATTCAGGACAGGAGGTTTCTCCATTAAACATGGGAAAATTTATCTTACCAAAATTGGAAAAATCAAAGTCGTCTGGTCAAGAGAGTTGCCATCCCCGCCAAGCTCGGTCACGGTAATTAAAGATGCTGCGAACCGATACTTTATCAGCTTCGTCGTTGAAGTCGTCCCAACAATATTACCCAACGGGCAATCAGTTGGTATCGATCTCGGTATAACCGATTTCGCTACTCTGAGTACAGGCGAAAAAGTGAAGGCTCCCAAACCTCTCAAGAAGCATCTGAGAAAGCTTCACAAGGCACAACGCAAGTTAGCTAGAAAGAAAAAAGGAAGCAAGCGGAGAGAATTAGCGCGTCGAAAGGTTGCAAAAATTCACGCCAGAATCTCCGATATCCGTAACGATTTCTTGCACAAATTGAGTACCAGGATTATTCGTGAGAACCAAGCGATAATCCTAGAAGACCTCAACGTTTCCGGTATGATAAAAAACCGTAAGTTATCCCGTGCTATTTCTGATTTGGGCTGGCGAAGTTTTCGGACAATGCTGGAAGCCAAATCAGAAATGTACGGCAGAGACTTTAGAGTTATCAGTCGCTGGGAACCAACTAGCCAACGCTGTTCTTGTTGTGGACAGATTGGCGGAAAGAAAGAGCTTTCAGTTCGGGAATGGACTTGCTTGTTTTGTGGAGCAGTTCACGACCGAGATGAGAATGCAGCGATTAATATAAAAGTCGCGGGTGGATTGCCTGAGACTATAAACGGACGTGGAGGATGGAGTAAGACCGCATAAGAATGCGGAATCGAACAGCGAAGCGTCAACCCACCAGTTCCCTAAACAGTTGTCGTTGTTTGGGTAGATTGGAATCCCCCTGATTTATCAGTGGGGAGGAAGTCAACTAATTGTTGTGTTCCCAATCCAGACGGTAAATTTAGGGACTCAGCTTTTCAATTTGAGAATATTCGATTTGAGATTGTCTTGGACGCTGAAACGGGGTTTTTCAACCCTAACACTTCGTTATAACCTTTAATCAGAGTGAAAAAACCCGGTTTCTGAGAGTCGGAGTGTGGCTCATCCTGTTAGATTGAGAGGGTGCAGATTCCGATCGCACCGCGATCGAGTACAATGGCTCTGTGTTTGAAAAAGAAATAAGATAAATCGGCGCCAACTACCGGACTCGAAATACGATTATTTCCCGACCCGCAGAACACATGGACGATCGGTCAATATTTAGAAAAGCGGATTCACAGGTGAAACGAAGGTCTTTGCTATTGGGGGCCGCCACCCTAACTTTAAGTCAATTGGCGGCAGGTTGCGACTCGAAGCCCATTCTCAAAATTCGATCGCTCAAAAACGGTATTCCGGCCCAACTGGTAAGCAAATTTAGCCGCGATGTACAACCGTCTCCGCAGTTGCAGGTAACGCAGGAAGGGCAATTAAAAGAATTATTCGCCCTGTTGCAGGAGTGGAAACGGGTTCCCAAATCAAAAAATCAAGCTGATTTGGTGATGTTGGGAGATTATTGGCTAACTTTGGCTATACGGCAAAAATTGATTCAGCCGATCGATCCTGCTAAATTTGATAATTGGTCGAAACTGCCCGAAAGATGGCAAAAACTGGTCAGACGCAACAATGACGGTCAATTAGACGCTAAAGGTCAAGTTTGGGCTGCACCTTACCGCTGGGGAAGTACGGTAATTGCCTATCGAACCGACAAATTTAAGGCTTTGGGATGGACTCCGACAGATTGGAGCGACTTGTGGCGAGTCGAATTGCGCGATCGAATTTCTCTCCCAGACAGTGCTAGAGAAGTTATCGGTTTAACCTTAAAAAAACTCGGAAAATCTTACAATACGCAGCAATTAGATAAAGTTCCAAATCTCAAAAAAGAACTGGCCTCTCTGCACCGACAAGTTAAACTTTACAGTTCCGAAGCTTACCTGCAACCATTGATTTTAGGCGATACTTGGTTGGCCGTAGGTTCCTCTGGGGACTTGCTACCGCTGCTGCAAACCGAAAAGGATATTGCTTTAGTAATTCCGGTTTCAGGAACTGCACTGTGGACTGATTTGTGGGTAAAACCAGCATCGGGAAATCCAGTTTCATTAGTCGAAAAATGGATTGATTTTTGCTTGGAGCCTCGGATTGCGCCTCAATTATCTTTGCTGGCTAAGGCTAGTTCGCCGATAATTATCGGCATGAAACCAGAGGATTTACCGACAGATGTTCGCACTAATCCCTTGTTATTGCCGGATGCTAAGATTCTTGGTGCTAGTGACTTTATGCTGCCTTTTGGGGATGCTGGGATTCAGCAGTATCGATCGCTCTGGCAAGAAATTCGGCAAGTAGTTACAGCACTTCCAGATATTATGAGGTACAGTAGCAGCAATTAGTAAACCAGTTTTTGAGATGTTTCGGATTAATTAAGTCAAGAGCCACAGCAATTTATGACACAAAAAAGCCCTGCCGGAAGCAGAGCTAAATTTGGCTAGAGCCAGCAGAGAGAATATGACTCTCCCTGCCTCTTAGAACCCGCTCTTAGAACGTGAAAGTAGTTCTCAGAGTACCAATAATGATGTCGTCGTTCTGATCGTTTTGATTGGGGTTGGTAATCCAAATCACGCCCGGAGTCACAGCAATGTTATCCGACAGCTTGAACTTGTAGAAGCCTTCAACGTGCCACGACTCGTCATTTGTGAATCTCCGCAAATTGCCCGGAGCCTCAAGTTTATCCAAGTAAGGCTCGCGACCTACTACAAAGCCAAGCAAGTTGCCTTCTTTCCCTAAATCGGGCAAAGCTAAGGTGACAGCGTAGTTCCAAATTCTTGCATCGCCGATGCCGATAATGCGAGCATTCGTTAAACCGGCCCAGCCACCAATTATAAATCTGGGGTTCAGGCGGAATGAAGCTTGAGCGCCGTAGGAGTTGCTGACAACTTTGCGAGCGCGGAAGCCGGGGAAGCCTTCGCTCAAACCGTTGATGGAATTAGCGGTGCCGGTACCGGTGAAACCGCCGAGATTATCGGGGCCGTTCCCTAAGCCGTTGTCAAACCCGAAGTTACCTCTGCTAAAGTAACCGTGGTTGTAGTTGAAAGCAACTTGCAAGTTGCGTCCGGGGGTAAAAGTCAATTGGCCCATCGCTGCGTAGTCGCCGTTGAACAAGCCCGCGCCTTTGGCAGGACTGGCTGGATTTGACGCCAAGTAGCCGAAGGATAGAGAAGTCGGGCCGAACACCCCGCCTAGCAAGCCCCTGTTACCGAAGGCGTAATCGAAGCCGATACCAGCGCCGCCACCTAGGCGATAAATTGGGTTCCGCTGTCCAAAGGCGCTGAGCGAGCCGTTACCGCCGTCAAAGTCTTCAAAGTAAGGGTTGACAGTCGGCATAATGTCGTCCCAAACGCCAGCGTTGGCTGCCAGGGTAACGTTCAGTTGGTTACCGACGGGGAACTTGTACAGCAAGGTGTCGAGGGCAACAACGTTGTCGGTTCGGCCGACTACGTTCCAAGTTTGAGTACCTTCGCTGGTAGCGCCAAAGTTAAAGTTTCGACCGTTGCCGACCTGAAGCCTGGTCAGTAGCAGGTCTCGGCCGGTGAAGCTAGTGTTTAAATTGAGACGCACTCGCTGTTGGAAGACGGTCTCATTGTTACCCTGGCCGATTCTGGTGTTGTTTCTGCCAAACAAGCCATCGCTGCCGCCAAAGTCATCGCTGAGAGCAAAAATTGCTTCCCCAGTCAGTTTGGTAGTGGTTGAGAATTGGTTGGCTTCGAGTTCGGATGTCCGAGCTTCCAGACCATCGACGCGGCCGCGCAGGGTTGCTAATTCTGCTGCAAATTCTTCTTGGAGCCGTTGGAGGGCTGCCAAGTCATCTTTCGTAGCTAAGTTGCCGCTGCCTGCTCTGATTAGCTCGTTAACTTTGTCTAAGCAAGCGTTTAAACCGGCGGCAAATTCGTAGCGGGTCATTGCCCGGTTGCCACGGAATGTGCCGTCTGGATATCCGGCAATACAACCGTAGCGCTCAACTAGGGATTGAAGTGCTTGGAATGCCCAGTCTGTGGGCCGCACGTCGGAAAGTTGAGATACTGAGGTGACTTGACCTTGAGTTTCGCCGCCTGCTGCACCTTCGCTGCTGTACTGGTTGAGCTGCTCTAATGTGGCGGCTGGGTTTTGAGCTTGTGGTGTAGCGGTTTGGGCTACTGATTCAGGCTGTTTCGGCAAACTTTGTTGTGCCGGCGCTGCTACTTTCGGGGCAATTGTTTCTAATTCAACTGCGCTGATTTGCTCCTCGACAGCGGTAGCTGCTGCTGCTGATTTTTCTACTGGTTGAGCGATTGTTGGCTCAACTGCTGCTTCATATTCGTTTACAGCCGGTTGTGATGCAGCTTCGGGGGCTGTGTTGGCTGGGACGATCGCACTTTGTGTTGAATCCGTGCTATTCGCTGCAATCGCTGGCTGAATTTCGCCAGCGGCTTGGGAAATTTCTTCGACTGGGCTGGATGCTGCGGTTGTTTCGGAAACAGCAGCTAACGCATTGAGTTTCGCTTCCGAGGTTTCAGCTTTGGCAGCTTGAGGCTTTAGCGCATCAGCCGCTGGCTGAGCGTCTGCTGCCATTGCGCTCGAAGCAACCACTAGGGTAGCTCCTAAGACTGCTGGGCTAATTAGTAAGTAACTCCACAAAAATTTAGACATTTTCTCTCTCCTCCTCAGACCGACGATTACAAAGAAACTTTTCTAGTCTTCTATGTGGTCAGTAATTGCCACACTAGGATACTTTAAAAAAGACCTAAAATTCACTTTTTTTTTGATTTTTTGGGGCAGACTGACTGTAATGATGTGATTGGTTTTTAGGTTCGGTTGTTTTTTGAGCGGTATTCTAGAGTGTAAAAACCTGACAATAGATAGGCTATTGAGTGATTTGGCGAGTCACAGTTTTGATGCAAGCCCGATCGCCTGTTTAATTTTTAACACAGCGCGCCCGAATCGTCTAGGCTGATTCGGCTTTAACATTTATACTGTGTCCCAGAACCTTAAAGACTTGGCGGTGGTCGAAAAGTTCCAATAAATCACTATTAATTTTATTGTGAGCTGCTTCTTGCCGCAAAATTTTCATCGCTGCCTCTGTGCGCAGAGCTCGTTTGTAGGGACGATCGCCTGCTGTCAGCGCGTCATAAATATCGGCGATCGTCATTAATTGGGATTGAATCGGGATTTCTGAGTGTTTTAGACCTCGCGGATAGCCTGTGCCGTCCAGTTTTTCGTGATGTCCGTAGGCTATTTGGGGCACATTTTTTAGATCCTTTGTCCAAGGAATTTGGCTGAGAAATTCGTAAGTGTGAGTTACGTGAGATTCTATTGCCGATCGTTCTTCCGGCGTGAGATTGCCCCTCGACACCATCAATTGCACGATCTCGTCTGGGGTTAGCAGCGGTTTAATTGCCCCGTCTATATCTCTGTAAGTTTGGCGAGAAATTTCTCGCAGTTGAGCTAGGGGTTCCTCTGCCAAAATGTGAGGTTCGTTTGCCTCGTTCAAGACTTCCCAGTATTCTGCTAGTCTGGTTTTTGCGTCTGCTAGAAAAGTGTCTAGCTGTTCGATTTCTTGGCATTGAGAGCACTCTGGCTCGTCGTTCGGATGTTTGCGGTAGGCGGAATGCTCCAGCAAGTATTTATATTTAGACTGGACGCATTCCATTTCCATCGTCCGCTGAGCTAGGGCGAAACGGTGGCGGATGATTTCTAGCTGTGAGGGGTAGAGCTTTTTCTGCTTGGTCAAAACTGCTTCTGGGACTCCGATTTTCCCAAAATCGTGCAGCAGGGCGGCGTAGCGAATTTCTTGAATTTGGCGGTTGTTAAAGTAAACAGAGCGCAGCCATCCGCTATTGACGGCGTTTACTTCTTCTGACAGGCGCACTGTCAGGGCTGCGACTCGTTCTGAATGGCCGTAGGTACAGGGGTCTCTGGCTTCTATGACTTGCACGCTGGCTTTGACGAAGCCCTCGAACAAATGTTCTATGCTTTCTTGGAGTTGATTGCGTTCGATCGAGATTGCTGCTTGAGATGCGAGCGATCGAACTATCCTTTCTTCCCACTCCGAATACTGCTGAGTTGATTCCCAGGCATTTTCCGCTGTCAGTACCGCATCTGCCTTTTTTTTGCGGTTAATCAGTTGCAGTATGCCTATTGTCTCGCCTTGTCGGTTTTGCATCGGCAACACCATTACCGAGCAAGTACGGTAGTTAATATCCCGGTCAAAACTGGTATCTAGCTGGTAGGGTACTCCCGGAGGCAAGTTGTAAGCATCAGACAGGTTCAAACTTTGACCTGTAATTGCCACGTAACCCGCCAAGCTTTTGTCTGTCAGTGGCAGAACACATTCCTTAAACGACAGTCTGGGTTTTGAAGCATTTTGGGCTACTTTGAACAGCAGCTTAGATTGCTCGTTGCTGTGATCTACTAAATAAACGCTACCGGCATCGCTGTAGGTGATTTCCCGGCTTTTGGATAAAATTAAGTTTAACAAGCCCCCTAAATCTTGGGCGCTCGACAGAGCCGCGCCAATATCCAAAAGCTTTTCTATCAGATCGGTTCTTTCAGCAGACTCGTTCAAGAACTCTGGCTTTTCAAATACGATCATGGTCGGAGGATGGCGAATAGCCTTTAATACATTGGACTTTTAGCATCTCAACTTTTTCACACCGATTCTAACCCAGAGTCGATTTTTTATTTGGGAACTTTCCGCGATCGGGGACTGTCGCTAGATGCAGTGGCTCGTCTTCCGAAAACGGTAACTCTTCTAATCTAGCGTAGAAATCTCTTGGGCTAGCGCAAAGTCTTTCTCAGTTAAGCCTCCGGCATCGTGAGTTGTCAAGTTAACTGTTACTTTGTTATAGGAGATTTCTATGTCTGGGTGATGTCCGGCGGCTTCTGAGGGTTCGACCAACTTATTCACAAAGGCGATCGCTGCAATAAAGTCTTTAAATTTCCGGGTACACCGCAGTTGCTTGTCTTCAACCCTCCAGCCCGATAATTGACTGGTGCGCTCTTGAATTTCAGTATCGTTAAGTAAGTCAGCCATAATTTTTATTATATTTTGGGATGAGCGATCGCAGATTAACTACCCACCTGTGGAAAATCTGACCAAAAACTATCCGCTCTCACCAATAGTATTTTGGTTCAAGTTTTAACACTCAAACTTTAACACTATTCGGGGTGAGAGCGGTCTAGCGGATCTTCAGATTAGAACCTGACTGCCGGGAGATTCCCTAGCTCAGCCTGGTTCCCGATGGAATTCGTTTCCTGTTGGAAACGAGGGCTGGCTGCTAGTGAGCGGCCCCGGCGCACAGCCGGTAGTTTCCAATCTGATGACCCATGCGTTTACTACTTTCTATCATGAGCATCACCTCCAGTTTTTACTAAATGGTTTATATTTGAACGCACTTCATCTAAATCAAAGATTCAGTATGAAGATTTGTGTGCTACCCATTGGCAGCATTACCAGAAGAACCTGCGTTCTGAGTATCATTCCGGTATGCACAATCATTACAATAACACAAGGAATCAGAAGTGGGTGATACTGGTTGAAAATTTTTCAAAATATCGGCAAATTACTGTCACTGCGATATTGGCGATCGATCTCTACAGCAGAGCGAGATTTTTAGGCAAAAGCTGGGCTGTGGGGCGGCGTATGAAGCGGGAAATAATGTACATCTCTCATAATTCTTGTGGAACAGGCCCTAAAGCCTGTTCAAAACAGGCTTTTTAGGAGATATCTAATGTACGATCGATAACCCGCTTTTCCCATAATTCTTGTGGAAGAGGCCCTCCTAGCCCGTTCAAAACAGGCTTTTTAGGAGATATCTAATGTACCATCGGTCGATCGATAACCGCTTTTTAGATAACCATGCGTCCAGGAATACTCGATGTTGTCAAAATTGAAATAAAAAGCTCCTACCGATCGGCGGGAGCTTTTTAAACATTGAGGATAAAATTTAAATTGTCGATTTTATCCTTTCAAAATGTTGGAATTTTTGATAACCCGCGCTGATTACAGAGCGTTACCACGAGGCAGAACTTCTTCAGGGAAGATGAAGTTTTCGTGTGGTTGGTCAGTTGGAGCCATCCAAGCACGAATACCTTCGTTCAACAGAATGTTCTTAGTGTAGAACGTTTCAAACTCAG
>Ga0209490_10000646_pt1 | contig 34655 bp, 26 predicted proteins | sample MAT06_FD_187209 | JGI IMG/M metagenome (GOLD analysis project Ga0209490, IMG submission 187209) | Freshwater microbial communities from Lake Fryxell liftoff mats and glacier meltwater in Antarctica - MAT-06 (SPAdes) (version 2) | ecosystem: Environmental > Aquatic > Freshwater > Ice > Liftoff...
AAGCCGATGGGATTCGCCTCCAAAATCGTTATCGAGAGTTACAGGGAAATTTATTTCTGTTCTTAGATGACACTACTATCCCGCCCACAAACAATGCCAGCGAACAAGCACTGCGCTGGAGTGTGATTTTTCGCAAGGTCACCAATGGGTTCCGCTCTGATTGGGGCAGAGATCTGTTTGCAGCGGTGCGTTCTATTGTCAATACGGGAAGGCGACAAGGTTTCTCTACTTTTGAGTCGATTCTGGCTGCCTTAAATCCCCTGGAATCCCTATTCCCTCTAAGTTGAGCAATTACGATTTTGTTAACTGTTGGTGCGAATCGTGACTAAGCCAGGTTTTCTCTCTTCTCCCGATAATTACGTTTCTTTCTTCAATGACCTAAAGCAGCGTATCCGTCAGGCTCAAGTTAAAGCCGCATTAGCAGTCAATCAGGAGCTTCTGTTGCTCTATTGGCAAATTGGGAAGGAGATTTTGGAACGCCAGCAAGCAGAGAAATGGGGATCGAAGATCATTGATCGGTTAGCAAAGGACTTGAAGTATGAGTTCCCAGATATGAATGGCTTTTCCCGCTCTAACCTTAAATATATGCGGTTGTTCGCTCAATCATACGCAGAAAATCAAATTAGCCAAGCGGCGCTTGGCGAAATTCCCTGGTACCATAATATCGCTCTTCTAGAGAAGCTTAAAAATGCCGAAGAACGTCTCTGGTACGCCCAAAAGACGATTGAAAATGGCTGGAGTCGAAACGTCTTGGTCATGCAAATTGAATCTGATTTATACCGTCGTCAGGGGGGAGCGGTCACTAATTTTGCTTACACTTTGCCTCAACCTCAATCTGATTTAGCTCAAAATCTAATTAAAGATCCCTATAACTTTGATTTTTTGACTCTTAAGGAAGGCGCACAGGAGCGAGAGCTTGAACGGGCATTAGTGGATCATATTCGGGATTTCTTATTAGAGCTAGGGGTAGGGTTTGCCTTCTTAGGCAGTCAGTATCCAATTCAGGTAGATGGCAAAGACTACAGGCTAGACTTGCTTTTCTATCATGTCCAACTGCGCTGCTACATCGTAATTGATTTGAAGATGACCGAATTTGAGCCAGAATTTACAGGCAAAATGAATTTCTATGTGTCCGCAGTGGACGATTTACTCCGTCATCCGTATGACCAACCGACTATTGGACTAATCCTATGTAAATCCAAAAGTAAAACAACCGCCGAATACGCACTGCGTAATCTCAATACACCAATAGGTGTATCAACTCATAGGTTGCCCAAGCAATTAAAAGACAGTTTACCTTCCATAGAACAGTTGGAAATTGAATTAGAGGCAATTATTTCAGAGATTGACCGTGATAAAAGCCCCTCGGTGTTAGAGGATTCTCAGCTGGCGCTGGATAGTTCTAAGCAAGACGAGAATTCCCCATAGCAGCAGATAATTTTGCCGAACTGAAGCTCTTCCTCCACAGAGTAGTATCGCTAATTGCAGCAATCTTTTTCCAGTTTTTGTAACCACATAAATTTATTATTCTGGGCAATTGATGGGATTGCGAGGGCTTTATAATTAAGTTAATGATTCTGATCCATCCTTTTCAGACGCGATCGCATTCCTCATCCCCATCACTTCATCAAACGCCTTTTCTGCCGCCTGTTGATCTGCCGCTTTGGTATAGCGTCGAAAGTTTTGCACCGACTTATGTCGAGTCAACGTCATCACATGATAAGGATTCATCCCCTTCAACACCAGATTCGTCGCAAACGTATGGCGAAACTGATGAGCATGAAAATCAATCCCCGTCTGCTTTGAAATCGCATCCATCACCTTACGAATTCCGTCATACCCTAACCGTTGCCAAAGATTGCGCCGGGAATGGGAGACAAACAGTGGACGCTCTGGCGATAATACTTCTCCCGTCAGTTCTCGCCACTGGAGATACCGCTCCACCGCCTCCTTTCCCTGGGGTGTCAACGGGACCCAGCCCTTACTATCTGCCTTCGCCTCCCGGATGCGTAACCGTCGCTCGTCATAATCCTCCAGATTCAATGCCGATACCTCTTCAGCTCGCAGCCCATGCAGCAGCACTGCAATCAACGCAATATTCCGCTCCGGTAATGAACTGGCTAACGCCGCTTCAACAATCTGCTCTACCTCTGTATTCTTAAGATTCTGCGCCTCCGGTTCCGTTAGCTTCGGCAAATCCACTTCCGTCGTCGGATTGATACTCACATAGCGAGAACGCACCATCCACCCACAGAAGTTCTTCAGCGTCCCCAAAATTCTTCTGACCGTCGCATCCGATAGCGATCGCCGCCCTGTTTCTAAGTCCTTTCGCATCAAATAGGCTTTGAACTGAGCAATCTGACGCGGTGTAATCTCCGCCCATCCCTTGTCAGTCCAATTCAGAAAGTACTGTAAGTCTTGCCGATAGGCTTTCTGACTTTTTGGAGCCAGCGATCGCGCCTGCAAAAACTCATCTATCCGCAACTTCCTTAACTCAGCAGGTTGACTGGTTCTACTCAATCGGGCAGAGTCAAACTGCCCCGCGATTGACTGGAGCGGAACAATAATGGGATCAGGAATCGATTTCCGTCGGTTCATGGGATAGATTGTGAGGGATATGACGATGATAAAGCGTCCTGGTGAATCTGGGGTTGAGATGCAGTCGAGTAGGACATCGCTGCCCTACCCTCTGCTACAAAACCGTGCTTGCCAGTTTGCTGGCACACGGCTCCTCAACCATCGGGTGCTTGTCATGCATACCATGAGCTGCTGGCAAACTGCCTTGACTCATGGCTCAGTGGCTTTGTTTTAGCAACTGCAACACCAGCGGTGAAGCTGGCGTTGCATCCATACGTAGTCGTTAACTCGCTCATGACGTGTGCATTGCGACTGACAACGCGACTTTCCTGATGGTTGTGTCTCCGTCTGCATATCCTCGGGCTTTCCCCAAGGCATTGGCTTCTGAGACAATCCCTCCCTCACCAGGTTTGTGGCTGACTACCTGCTCTTGATCCAGTGATCAGGAGAGCCATGGTAAGGGTTACTTCGTTCCCAACTGCCGTTTTGCGCTGCACGTAGGCTCCCACTTTCCACCGGGATTGTATGAGAGTGCTAACAGGTCAGTTCGGCAACTGCCTGTCTCGAATCCGTTCCCTTTTGGGCAAGCCCGTGAACCCGCGTGGGCTTGTTGTCGTTGACGATGGTTCAGACATGGATTCACTGGCGTTAGCCGTATGCAGCTCTGCTTGACAGGATTCTCAGTCGGGTTCCGAGTGACCGCCTTTTAGCCCTGCTTCAGACGCTTGAGAGTCAGTCGCACACCTGAGGGCTAAGCTGTTACCCCAACACTAGGGGAGATGGAATTGTCCCCAAGGGACGCACCACACAGAAGTTGAGTTATCAAGGTTCAACACCCTGACCCTGCTTTATTTCAAACCTGGTGGAGGGGCTTGACTTGGGCAGAAACGAATCGCACTCCGAGATACGTGTAAAAATTTATCATATAGGCATCAAAGCTTTGCTGGATAGGGTTTGCGGCGACCGAAATGAAAGCATTGACTGTTTGCTGGGCAGGCAGCTATTCGGTTATTTGTAGCGCTGAAGCTCAGATGAGCAGATTCCTCCGGTGGTACCCAAGGAATTCAAGGTGTCTGCTTCAATCACCCCCACTAATAAGTCGGTTAGTCTGGAAAGCTTCACATTTAATATGTTAGCCTCTGCAAAGTTCTCAATTAAACATGAATCCTTCCCGACAATATCGGCGCTAGCAACAATGTCATATCCATCTAAACCCTCTGCTGAGCCTTGTGTAACAACCTTTGATGAGTTTGTGCAATTGGCAGATTATTCTCTGATGGATACCTTAAATGCCGATCCTAATGCCACGGTCGATGGTGATGATCACCGGGCCCGCCAGGTTTTTTCTGGTCATTTCGTACCTGTGACACCCACGCCGCTTGCAGACCCAGAATATGTAGCTCATAGCCGCACTTTTTTTAAGGAACTTGGTTTGAGCGATGGACTGGCGCTGAATGAAAAATTTCGCCGTGTATTTTCTGGGGATCTCTCTGCTGCCCATGAGCCGATGCGTCAGATGGGATGGGCGACGGGTTATGCCCTGTCAATTTATGGCACCGAATATACCCAACAATGTCCATTTGGTACAGGTAATGGTTATGGCGATGGTCGAGCGATATCTGTATTTGAAGGAATCATCAATGGACAGCGCTGGGAAATGCAATTGAAAGGGGGCGGCCCAACGCCTTACTGCCGGGGTGCCGACGGGCGCGCTGTCCTCCGCTCAAGTGTGCGTGAGTTTCTAGCGCAAGATTATATACACGCGTTAGGGGTGCCAACATCGCGCTCTTTGACACTGTATGTTTCTAAATCTGAGACCGTTACCCGGTCTTGGTATTCTCAAGACTCCTACTCTATTGACCCTGATGTTTTGGTGGACAATCCTGTGGCCATTTCAACTCGCGTTGCACCCTCCTTTTTGCGCGTTGGTCAGCTAGAGTTATTTGCCCGCCGCACTCGCAGCAATGCTCATCCAAAAGCATTAGAAGAGTTGAGCATGATAGTGTCGCACTTAATTGAGCGAGAGTACAAAAGCGACATTAATCAAAGCCTTGGTTTTGCCGATCAATTAGTTGAGTTGGCCAAGCTATTTCGCCAGCGTCTCACTTCACTGGTGGCTAATTGGCTACGTGTTGGTTATTGCCAGGGTAATTTTAACAGTGACAACTGCGCTGCTGGAGGCTTTACCCTAGACTATGGACCCTTTGGATTTTGTGAAAAATTTGACCCTTGGTTTCAACCTTGGACTGGTGGCGGCGAGCACTTTTCATTCTTCAATCAGCCCATTGCAGCAGAAGCAAATTATTACATGTTTTGGAAAGCAGTGAGACTGCTACTTACAGAAGATGCTGAAGCGTTAGAACAATTCGACCAAGTAGGTCGCGGCTTTTCAGAAGCCATGCAAAAACAAATCCAAAAAATGTGGGCGGACAAACTTAGCTTGACTGAATATCACCCAAAGCTATTTGAAAAATTAATGCAGTTAATGACTGACTCAGAGGTAGATTACACCATTTTCTTCCGCGAGTTATCCCACATACCAGATGATATCTCAGCATTGAAAAAAAGCTTCTATGTTAAAACTTCACCACAACTCGATGAACAATGGCAATCTTGGCTAAAAAGCTGGCGCGACCTCGTCATTAACGACGGCAATTTGGCTGAGATATCGACAAAGATGAAACAGACGAACCCAAAATACACATGGCGAGAGTGGTTGATTGCCCCTGCCTACCAACAAGCCATGCAGGGTGACTATAGTTTAGTTAAAGAGTTGCAAGAAGTCCTTAGCTATCCATATGATGAGCAATCACAAGACGTAGAAGATAAATACTATCGTCTAAGACCTGAGGCGTTTTTTAACACGGGTGGCGTGTCGCACTATAGCTGTTCATCTTGAATAGCTGCGTGACAAGCAACTATTCAATACGAGCAGCTTTGTTCTTGAGCAACTGCTGAAAGCCAGGTTTGCAATGAGTTTGAGTCCGATATGATAAAAAATTTCACGTATCGCGGCTCAACCCCTAATAGCAATGCATAATTTGAATTAGAAGTCGAAGCCGTCTATTGCTATTCCAGTGGGTTATGGCCTGGCTTTTTGTAGAGCTTCTCTGGGTTGTTCAAGATTTCTGGTTTATAGACTGTCTCTACCCAATCCTCTGGGTTGATTTCTTCGATCGCGACCGAAATCGAGTCTTCGCTGCTTTCGAGAATTGACATAGCATCTTTCACAATTTGCTCGACAAACCGAACCTTCTGCTGTTCCGACCTGCCGGGATAAAGCTTGATGCTGATATGAGGCATTGTTTTTCTCCTTCAGTGCTTTGCTGAACAAAGTTTAAAGCCATTGGGCGCGGAGGTCATTCTCATGACCAGGGACGAGCCGACAATTACTGGGTAAGAATTCGATCCACTGCCTGGATTTAGTTAACGTTTATTGGTAGGTATCGTTTCAGCGATTAATATGTTGCATGAAGGATAGCAGGTGATTTGCAACGACTTGGGGTTGATCGAAGTGGGGCACATGTCCCGCTGCCTCAATCCAAATGAGTTGACTGCCTGAGATCGCTCGCTGCCACCGAGTCGCATCAGCGGTTCCTAACACATCATCCGCTTTGCCCCACAGAATCAGCGTGGGATGGGTGACTTGAGCAATTCGATCGCTTAAATCCGAATACCCGCCACTTCTGGTAAAAGAGGCGATCGCCTCCTTCCACCCAGGCATCTCCTGATGGAGGAATGAGCAACGCAAAGCATCAATCAGCATCGGATTGACCATCGGTAAAACTGAAGCCGCCGCCAGGGCAGCCCGCTTACGGAAATAAAGCCAGTCCGCACCCAGGTCAATGAGTCCCTGTGGCAGAAATTGTCCGATTGGAAAGCTGCCAGAAAAGCCAACGCTATCAATCAAAGCAAGGGATCGCACCCAGTTAGGATGGTGCAAAGCGAAATCGATCGCCACTGCCCCTCCTAAAGAAGCACCCACAAGAATAATCGGTTCACCAATCCAAGTTTCTACAATGCTCAGAAGATGTTGCCGGATTGACCCTGGATTAACTGAGATCGAGGTAGGGCGCTCGGTGAACCCTGATCCGAAGAGGTCGATCGCCCACACGTCTCCGCTCCCTGCCAACAACGGGAGCAACCGCCGAAATTCTAACAGGGAACTGTCGAACCCATGCAACAGCAGAATTGGAGGAGTATCCGGGAAACAAGAAGATGACTGGGGAGCGAAATGAACATAAGCCGTCGAGAGCGCCGTTATCCCCTGCTGAAATGGCACCTCGACGGTACGACGCTGAATGGTTTGCAGAAGGGTAATCGCCCCTGTATCTTGAATCTCGGCAACAGAGGATGGCAGAAAATGGGCAAACATTAGTCTCAACTGGATTGAGTAAGTTGGTATGCCAAGTTCCAATTTGGAACCGGACTGCTATCTTATGCAATCTACAAGTTTTCATCCTCCCCGATTGCCTTCAAGTACGCCTCGGCTGCTGCTTGCTTGAAGACACCCTTGGTGTACCGCTGAAACACTCGATCGCTCTTGATCCCCATCAGGGGTTGTTTGCATAACCCCCCGAAAAGGTATACTCCACATTGAGACGGTTAAGTCTTATTGTGATCCTCAGCAAGCTAATAGCTGACAAAACGCTCTTATGGCAAGACTTCTGGCGATTTGCTGCCCCATTGCCTGCCTGATGATTGCCGCGTCAGTGTTCTTTCTTACCTAGGAACGTCTCAGAAGGCATACGACACTGTTGGCGAACTCCAGAAGTAGCAAAAAATCGGTGAGCTGAGGCCAATCCATCACTGATAGGAAGTGCAATCGCGCTTCCTAAGGAAAATCGCCATGTCCCTAAAGCCTCAGCCGGACTCATTAGTGCCCGCCGATACGCTGCGAGTTGCCAAAGCCGCGTTTGCCAAAGGCAATCCATACCTGACGCTACAGGATGAACTCGGCCCTATCTTTGAAGATGCCGACTTCACCGAGCTGTTCTCAGAAGTTGGACAGTCGGCCATTCCACCGTGGCGGTTGGCGTTAGTCACCATCATGCAGTTCCGCGAAAATCTATCAGACCGCCAAGCGGCTGAAGCGGTGCGCTCCCGTATCGACTGGAAGTATTTGCTACGGCTAGAACTGACCAACACCGGGTTCAACTACAGCGTGCTGAGTGAATTTCGAGGTCGGTTGCTACCAGGCAAGGTCGAACACCTGTTGCTCGATAAACTGCTGGAGCGCTGCCGAGAATTGGGGCTAGTCAAAGCCGGTGGTCAGCAACGTACTGATTCGACGCGAGTGCTGGGTGCAATCCGCAGCCTGAACCGTTTAGAAGTCGTTGGTGAAACGTTACGCGCTGCTCTGAGCGAAGGCGAAGTGATTGCGATTGATGGCAAAACGCTGCGGCATTCCTACGACACGGGTAGGAATAAGGGCGCGATTCACATGGTCAGTGCTTGGGCGAGTCAAAATCGCTTGGTGCTTGGACAAGTGAAAGTTGATGAAAAATCGAATGAAATTACTGCCATTCCACAATTGCTCAAGGTGTTAGACCTGCACGGTTGTATTGTCACGATTGATGCGATGGGAGCGCAGAAGGACATTGCCCAGCAGATTATCGAAGCGGGCGGGGAGTATGTGTTAAGCCTCAAAGGGAACCAGGGCAACCTACACCAGGATGTGGATCAACTCTTTCAATGGACTCGCAAGATTCAATTCAAGGACATTGCCCACGAGTTTCATCAAACGATTGAGTCCGCTCATGGTCGAGTTGAGCTTCGCCGTTATTGGCTTTTAGGCGGGGTTGAACACTTGATGGATGCCCATTTGTGGGCAGGACTCCAGCGGGTTGGACTAGTCGAATCGGAACGACGTTTAGCCGGACGAGAACCCACGATTGAACAACGTTATTATCTGCTCAGTTTTAATGGGGGTGTGAAACGTTTCGCCCAGTCGGTTCGCTCTCATTGGGGGATCGAAAACCAAGTCCATTGGGTCTTGGATGTCGCCTTTGATGAAGATGCCTCTCGTGTTCGCAAAGACCATGCTCCCGAAAACCTGGCGCTCATCCGCCACGTTGCGCTTAACCTCTTGCGTCAAGACCCTTCTGCCAAAGGTGGCATCAAGGCGAAACGCCTCAAGGCTGGATGGGACAACAGATATCTTTCTCGCCTCCTAGCTGCCTGAGTATGCGTTTGCCCTGATTCAATGCTGATTCTTTGGGCGATCGCGACGGTATGCATAAGTTGTCCAATCGTTCTTGTAGGCAATACCTGTCCAATTGGTCAACTTATGAGTCAAGGCACATTCAGGGTCAGCAACCCGAATTCTCTGCTTCATCATATTCCGGATAATGGTCATTATCTGGAATATGCAAATGTCAGACGAAATCAGCAGAGTAGATGAGCGCAAACTTGGGAAGGGCGGTAGAATTAGGACTGTGAACTCACTTCACCGAGGCGGTTATGGTTCCGATGACGCACAAGCTGCTGGCGACTGATACGGTCATCCACATTGAGCAGGATGATCCGCCGCGATCGCCTAAAGATATCTTGCCGACCATGTATGATTTGCCCAGTGAAGACCCGGAGGAACCTGGTTTGCCCGATGAATTTCACGACCTCCAACCCCAACTGTTGAGCCGCACACTCAGATTGTCGGGCTACAGTCGGGAGAACTGTTTTATGGCTTCTGACCTTAACCTTTATTACACCGTGCGCCACCCGTTGTGGCACAAACGCCCAGATTGGTTTCTGGTGGTGGATGCGCCTCGCTTGTATGAACAGCGAGATTTGCGCCGCAGCTACGTGCTTTGGCAGGAAGGCAATCCGCCCACTGTCGTGGTCGAGTTTTTGTCACCGGGCACGGAAGCAGAAGATTTAGGGCGTTTCTACGATGGAGCATCTGAGGATGAAGTCCTTCCCCCTGCGGCTAACGCTGTCGTTTCAAATGGAGACAATCAGGCAACGAAGGCAAAGCCACCCGGAAAGTTCGAGGTGTATGAAACACGGTTGCGGGTGCCATATTACTTTGTTTACAGCCGCTTCACCCAACGCTTACGATACTTCAAGCTGGAGGGTAGACGGTATCAAGAGCAACCGCTTAACTCAGCAGCGCCGCTGGTGTGGCTAACAGATTTAGAGATTGGCTTAGGTATTTGGCAGGGCGAATTTGAGGGAGTGACTGCTGCTTGGTTACGTTGGTGTGATTCAGAGGGAAACTGGTTGTTGACGGATACTGAGCAAGCCCAGCAGCAGCTAGAGCAAGCTCAAACTCAACTGCTGCAAGCGGCTCAAAATTTGCTGGCAACGGGGATGGAACTAGAGCAGGTAACTCAGATGCTGAATTTGTCAGTGGCACAAGTTGAAATACTCCGTCCTCTGGATTGATTGAAATCCGTTACTTGTTTAAGGAGTGACTTAGGAGAATGCTTACCCCAACTCATTTGACCTGATGGCACAATCGCATGATCTCAGCAGAAGCAATTTACAGACTGCATCAGATTTAACTACGAAATCACCTATTTCCTTTGAGAAGCAAGCAACGACACGAGACAGGCGATCGCCCAAGAAAATCCCAGACAAATGTGTCCGCTGTGCCATGCTTTCCATAGCAGAGGTGCGATCTCGGCATGGAGCAATGGGTGACAACTGCTATGTGAGTCAGGTGTGTCGTAGTCGTCGATCTCATGCGCGTCATCATTACCAGCGCAATCAAACCCGCAAACAAAAGTGGCAGGAGGCAAAAGCGGGTTTCGACGGTCATCCCGTTGAAACTCAAGTCACTGCTCAGTTGATTGTGTATCGAGCGGCTCGCTACAATGCCCCGATTGATGAAATTGCGGCGATCGTGCGGCAGGGGAAAACCAAGCTGGCCGTGGTGCAGCCCGTTTACTGTGCAGGACTGTTGCCCAAACAGATTTATGCCTGCATTGAGGCGATCCTCGGTGTACTGCACCAGGAGTATGGCATTACCCAGTTTTTAGGCGTGGTGCAACAGTTGCCACGCTCATGGGAGCAGCCAGAAAACGTAAAGAGACGATCTCTGCGTCACCCTGAAATTCGGGTTGATGTACCCGGTATGACTGATTACTATTCAGCGGTGCTAGAGATTTGTCGCCAACCAGAGACTGCTGCCGTCATCGCGCTCAAAGCCGCCGTGTGGAGAGGGTCAACGCCAGAGAGCGGCACGCCATTGCTCGATTGTCGTGGGCTACTGCCATCTCAGATTCATGCTTACCTAAGTCAAGTACTGGTGTTGCTGGAATCGCGTTACAAGATTCGCTGGTTTGCTCGACAGGTGCAATTGTCATCAGAGTTGTGTTTCCCGTTGTTGCTGGATTCAGAGCAGGCGATCCAAGAGGAACAAGAGCTTAAAATCTCGTTAGACCTTGATCCGCTGTGGCAGGAGTTGGAAGTGAGTGTGCAACAGCATGACCTGCTTCCTGAGAAGGCATTAGAGGTAGCGGCTGAGGGCATCTCCCAGATTGTCTTGCAGTTTACTCAGTTTGCAGAGTTGACATTTGAAGAGTTGGAGGCAGTCGCAGAGCGCGGGGTGGTGCTGCCAGCCGATGTCTTTGATCAGTATGTGCGTCAAACAGTGGAGGTGGATTTTGAGCAGTTTGTTGAACCTCTGGCAGCCCTACCTAGAAAAAGTCCGGAACGAGAGATTTCGCACGGAGATTCAGTGGTTGGGGAACTGGATCAAGCCGCAGTGCTGCAAGTGCTAGATCAACAGATGAGTCAGGAACCGGAGTTGACGGAGGCAGAAATATTCAATCGCACATCGGCGTTGGCTCATGATGAAGACATATCTGCTTGGTCTAAGGCGATCGCCCGATGGCTAGAGGAACATCAGATTTCAACAATTCCATTAGTTCAACTTCAGCAGGCAATGGGGATGCCACTCGCTCAACTCTGTTTGACCTTGTTGCTCGGAGGATTTTCAATAGAGCAGCGCGGAGCGTTCTATGAAACCGAACAAATTTGGATTTCATGGCGGTGTTAATGCCAGTAAGGGGGGCTGTTAGAAGCCAAGAGAACAGTAGAGCAAAATCTGATGAATAGCAGATTTTCTACCAGTTCGATTTAATGGGTAAAAGCAGCAATAACTTCAGATCCTTAATCTAATTGTTGAGCGATCGCGCTTTAGAATCAGAAATAGAGCCAGGAATTTCACTCTCCTCCCAAATAGTTTATTTTTGATACCAATTTCTTACCTAAAAAGCTAGTAGTTTCCTCAATCTTTGTACATGAAAAAATAAATATAGGGAAAAGAATAATCGTCCAGCTTAACCCAGTAATTGAATTTTTCTGAAACTGGTCAAGTCTAGCTACGAATAGATAAAAGACTCCATGAAACAAGTAAAGAGAATAGGAAATACTACCGAAGTAAGCAAGCAAAGAGTTTTTGACGTGGCTACGAAATGAATAAAAACATAACAGTCCAATTAATAGTAAAGGTACGATCTGAAAATAAAATGAAAGCGAGGTCGGTAAAAAATATTTTGCAAATGCGATGCAAATCAAAATAATCAGTATAAGCAAGAAGAAAAAAGCTCCTTGTTTGCTTGTTTTACTTCTAGGTAAACAAGTAGGGTTTGAGGAAAAATAGTGCGACAACTGCATACCGAACGAAAAAAGTAATATGTTTAGTAGAAAGACACCTCGATAATTTGCGTTCGTAAAAACTAAGAATTCGGTCACGTATTCGGGTATTTGCTTATAAGCAGCAAGTATGTTGAGTAAGAAAACTATAATCGTCAGTATGATTGTGAAAATCTTAGGATCTTTTGTCAGCTTATAAAAAATAAATATAGAGATCAAATAACACTGCAATAGCGCAGGAATGAACCAGAATAGACCCTCTCCATGAATCCCTAAGATCATCCAAATAGAAACTTTAGAATTACCCAGTAAGTTCCAAAGGAGCAAAGCCAGCCACAAAAGAGGAAATACACGCACAAATCTATGGTAATAAAAGATTAATACCCCTCGAAATGTACAACCTTCAATGAATTTACGTTCAAGCGATAGATAGATTCCATATCCACTAACAATAAAAAATATTGATACCCAAAGATTTGCGAAACCTAGATAATCACCCGAAACATTAAAGTTGAGATAATGGTTTATCAAAACTGTAAGGATTGCGACTCCTTTTAATGTGTTGGTGGTTTCAAGGGAGGTCAACGAACTGTTGTTGCTTCTGTTTAAGTCAGTCATTTTTATCCCGCTCTTGTCCATACAAATTCTCAAATGCGGCTAGACTAAGGCGATTTCATGTTGATGGATATCCTGTATCTGCCACACTGCCAGAGATGGTAACTATTTTTAGACCTGACAGGCGATCACTCTCTTCTAGCCAAGTGGTGATCTTAGTGACGCTTTCATCCACGGTTTCTGCGGCAGTGTAGCAGGTGATGTCGGGGGTGAGCGGTGCTTCGTAGGGATCATCAATGCCTGTAAAAGATTTGATTTGACCCGATCGCGCTTTGGCGTACAACCCTTTTACGTCTCTGGCTTCACAAACTTCTAGAGGTGCATTGATATAAACCTCGACAAAATTGTTGAGCGTGGCGCGTAACTCATCTCGAACAGAACGGTAGGGACTGATCAGGGACACAATGACAATAACTCCATTGCGGCTAAGGAGTTTGGCGACATAACCCACACGACGCACGTTGGTATCGCGATCTTCGCGGCTAAAGCCTAACCCTTGCGAGAGGTTCTGGCGAATGGCATCCCCGTCTAACCGTTCGACTGGGCGATCGCGTTCCCGTAGTTTATATTCTAGTTGCTGGGCGATCGTTGTTTTACCTGCTCCACTGAGTCCGGTTAACCATAGAATCATGCCATTCTGTTCCACGTAACAATCACTCCCAATTAAACTTCATGCCTAAATACTCTTCCAACTGTTCGTTATAAGGTCGATAAAACTCGACTAGTTGACGGCGCAGTTCATCAGGGATAAGAGAACGAGTCCCTAAAGCATAACTATCATAGGTTGCCAGTTGATAATTAGGAATATTAAGAAAGCCATGAACTTCTTTCATCGTTTTTGAAGGGTTGCTAAAAAAATCTTTGCTATTAATCATTAAAAGTTGATTTTTAGGAAAAATGGTCAGCCATTCTTTTATATGAAAAATATATAAACCAGATAGCAAGTGATAGGTTGAAGCGACACCTCGATGGTCTAAATCACAGTTTACGACTGATGAATTTTCGATCGCCAATGCATCTGGCATACTGTTGATCAGCGTTTGAGCTTTGTCTAAACCGTCAGTGATACCTTGGACTAATTGAGCACTGTTAAAACCAGGTGGTTTGTGTAAAGAGATAGCGGAAATCACTCGGTCTACTGGGTTTCTTAAAAGAACGATCAGTTTTATAGTCGGAAATAGCTCGAAAACTTTATTTGCTACTCCTGGACTATTAATATATGTGGGAGTGGCTTCTCCAGTTAAATAATCAACTCCATCTGCAATCGGGGAGAAATGTGAAAGATACCACTCAATGCCTCGATCAAAGAAATTTGTGAAGAAGTGAAGTTCTTTATCAGAAGCAGGAATAATTTGAGGATGACAGGTTAAGTAAGCATAAAGGGACGTTGTTCCACTTCGCATAAAGCCAAGAATCAGAAAGTTAGGGTTTCGTTTTTGATCGGGGTTCCAATCCTTTTCTGCTAATTCTGGCTTAGATAAAACTAAATATTTATAACTGGCGGTTTTGTAACAAGAAATTGCTTCCTCAATTGCACCTTTTTGAGTCAGTAAATCACCTAAAGTTCTATAAGGCAAGAAAAAATCAGGTTGATTTTGAACTATCGATCGTAAAGTATCAATTCCTTTGTCTAATAAACTACGATCAACTGTTCGCCCAAACCAGTTTATGGCAATTAAAGCATACTTCAAATTCCAGTAAGACAGAAGATTAGCGGGATTGAATTGAATTGCTTGGATGTAATGGTAAGTTGCTTCCTCAAAGTTGCCTTGAAAATCATATAATTTTCCTAACTCGCTGTGAACTTTAGCGTTATTAGGTTTGATAACGAGAGCTTTTTGATAGTGGGCAATTAATTCTTCTGATTGATTTTTCATTTCTTTAGAATGAAGAATATTTATTACGATTAAAAGAAGTTTGATGCCTTCTAAATGCTTTAAATTTCTGCTTCTTGAGTCAATCGCAACCACCGCTTGAGCCGGAACCACTGCCGTCTCAACTGCCAAAGCTTAGACGTTTTCATCGCTTGATTTTCACAGGCGAGTTCGTTCCGATCGCGCCAGAGGGTGCCGATGGTTTGGTCTTGTTGCATGTACTCGATCGCCATCAGCAGCATTTCTTCTGAGATCGCCAAGTTTACAGTGGGTTTGGTCTGAGTCTGACAGAGGGCGATCGCCTCGGCAAAAATGGCTTCCATCTGATCCGCCATGTCGCTCAAACTAAAGGACTCCATCACCCGCTGACGGGCGCGATCGCCGATTTGTTGACGAAGCGATTGATTTTGGATCAAGGGCAACAACACCTGCAAATATTCCTGCACTTCGGCGGCATCTGCTTCGCCTTTTGCCACCAAAAAGCCAGTTTCAGGAGTCACTAACTCTGCCTGTCCCACTACATCCGAGGCGACCACCGGAAGCTGCATCGCCATCGCTTCAAATAGAGAAAGCGAGATGCCTTCATAGGCGGAGGGCAGCAACAAAATGTCAGACGCGGAATAATAATCCACCATGTCGGTAGGTTCTGCCCGATGTAAAATCCGAAAGTTTGAATTCAACCCAAAATTGTTGACCTTCGCCTCCATCTCAGAGCGCAAATGACCATCACCGACTACAATTACGCAGATCGACGCACCGGATTGAGTCAGCGCTTTGACGATATCGACCAGAAACAACGGACGCTTCTGCTCCACCAGCCTTGCCGGAAACAACAGCACTATCATCTGTTCGGCAATGTTGAGTTTGGCTCGAAGCTGTTGCCGTTTATCCGCATCATGCCTCCACTCGTTCGTGTCGATGTTGGTGTAGCAGACCTTCAGCTTGTCTAAAGCGACTGGATTGATCTCTTGATACATCGTTGCCAATGCGTTTGAGGTGACAACCTGGCTATCTAATAAATGCCGGAACTGGCAGGCAACTCTGGGATAGCCAATGCCGCGCCAACCTGGATCACCCGTATGCGTAAAGTCAACAAATGAGACAGTGGGAAACTCGTACCGGAGGATGGGCAGGAAGTAATAGGCGATGTAGGAGTTTGAGAGCAGAACCAGGTCTATTTGACGTGATTCAATCACATATCGAGTAAAGCTGAGCCATTGGTACGGGTCTAAAATATGTGATAAATGGAAGATGTCGGGCGTGATGCGATAAAAGTATTGATGCCAGTCATTGTTGGATGTCAGAGTGGTGGCGATCGTCAAGTCATAGCTGCGCTTAGACAAAAGCCTCAGCAAGTCTAAGTTGAATCTCGTTGAGCCACCGAACTCTAACTGGGGAAACAAGCAAAGAATACGGGGATTGCTACCGTGATGCTTGAGTGGATTTTTGACTGCAATCTTAGAGCGCAATGGCTGTGGATTAAAGTGGTTTCTTTCTAGATGAATGTCACTCAGATGGTTATTGTCAAAGAAGGCTTGATAGCGCGATTGAATTGTACTGATTTCTCGCTGATTTTCCGTGGGATTTTTGATTGTAGTGGCTAACATCCCCGTATTAGTGCGGCGATAGCAATCTAGATATTCTGGAATTGTCCAGCCCTTTTGCCCATGCACAATCGCTTTCAGCCAGCGTTCCCAATCGGCGTAGGTGCTCAAGTCTGAGTCAAAGCCCCCCAACCTGTCAAAATCTGCTTTGCGATACAACAAGCGACCTGTAACCCAGTTCTGCTGAATAAACCGTCTAGGCTGAGCGAAGCCATGATGCCACCAATAGTCCTGATCGTGAAAGCCCACCGAGTAGGAATTAACCAGGGAAAACTCTGGGTGAGTTTCTAGAAACAGCACGCACTTTTCGATATAGGTCGGATCAATCAGATCGTCTAAGTCGATGAAGAAAAGGTACTTACCCTGAGCCTGGGCGATCGCGGTGTTTCTGCCATCGGACAAACCTTTGTTAACGTCATGGTGTAGCGGTTTGATTTTTGTAGACCGGGCTGGCAACGATTGAAACAGGGCGATCGCGTCTGGGTCAGTGGAGCAGTCCTCCACAATCAGCCACTCAAAGTTTTGGAAGGTTTGGTTGATGACCGACTGGTAAGTGTCCTCAAAATATTGATGAGCATTAAAGAAGGAGGAAATAATGGAAACGACGGGTACGGCTGGCTCTACCGCAGCGCTAAACGTCCATTGCCTCGCCTGTAAAACGCTGATAAATTCACTGACGCTAGCAAACGGGGGAGTTGAAGACATGCGATCGCGGCTCAATAAAACCAGCTTAAAAATAAGCTTTTCCGATACTATACGAGAGCCATTCACTTTGCACAGGATTAAACATCCCTCATCCGCCCAAACTTTGGTGTCCCAATCCTAATCGATGCCGCAATCCTTGTTATTTCATCATTTGTATCAATACCGTCGTTACATCTGCTACAACGCCTGGAATGAACTACAGTTCCGCTATGCAGGCACAGGCATCGGCATTTTTTGGAACTTAATTCACCCAGTCTGCGAAATTATTATTTACACGATTGTGTTCTCACTGCTGATTTCGCGGCAGACTCAAGGACATTCCTACGTGCTGTATCTCACCAGTGGCTTGTTGCCCTGGCGCACGTTTGCGGATGCGATCGCTCAAGGTGGCAATGCCTTTACTCAAAATGCTACTTACCTGAAGCGGTTGGCAATTCCGCCTGAGATCTTTGTGGCAAAAGTTTCAGTCACCTCTCTGCTGCTCCTTTTCATTTACCTGGTGCTATTACTTCCACTCAGCGCCCTATTTGGCGGACAACTGGGTTTTACCATTCTGCTGTTACCGCTGCTGGCAATCCTGCTGCATGGGTTAGGCTTTGGCATGGCATTAATTCTGGCAAACCTGCAAACCCTGTTTCCCGACATCCGGCAAATCCTCCAATTCTTGATTCCCCTCTGGAGTTGGACAATGCCGATCTTTTACCCCGACACAATTATTCCAAAGTCAATTCAACCGTGGCTCTACCTCAATCCGCCCTATGCGTTTATCGAGTCCATTCGATACATAATTTTGGAGAACCGCCTGCCAAGTATTCAGATTTGGCTGATTATGACAACCTGGATAGTTTTCTTCCTGTGGCTGGGAAGGATGGTGAATGACACACTACAAGACGATGTGCGAGACGTAATATGAGCGATGTGGTGCTGCAAGTCGAGAATTTGGGGAAGTGCTTCAAGATCTACCGCAATCCCTGGGATCGAGCGCGGGAGTGGATTAGTCCCAGTCAGCACTATCATCACCCCTTTTGGTCACTCCGAAACGTATCGTTTGAAGTGCGGCGGGGCGAGTTCTTAGGCATCATGGGCGAAAATGGTGCCGGAAAAAGCACATTGTTGAAGATCATCACGGGCGTGTTGAAACCAACGGAGGGCAGCTACCGCTTGGATGGAAAGGTGCTTTCCCTGCTGGAATTAGGCACCGACTTCAACTTTGAACTGAGTGGACGGGCAAACGCGATTTACAGTGCTGAACTGCTGGGTTTTCCACCGGGCTTTGTGCAGAGCCGATTGCCAGAGATTGAGGCGTTTTCGGAGTTGGGCGAGTTTTTCGATCGCCCGATGAAACTCTACTCCTCCGGCATGAAAGCCAGACTCGCCTTCTCCCTGTTTGCCTTCCTGGATTGCGATGTGCTCATCCTGGATGAAGTGCTGGCAGTGGGTGACATTTTCTTTCAGCAGAAATGCTATGCCCGACTGGAAGAATTAATCAAACGCCAGGTGACAATTATTTTTGTGACGCACGCCCTGGATGCAGTACAGCAATACTGCAACGAGGCGATTCTGCTGCATCAGGGACAGAAGCTTTTTCAAGGAGAACCGAGAGCTGCGATCATTAAATTCCACCAACTGAGAACAGGTCATCTCGATCCTGCTTCTAAAGTTTCTGCTCCGGCAAAACCATCAATAACGACAGGCGAGAAATCGAAAGAGTTTTTCTGGGCGACGGATGACAATTTTATTGCGGTTGACTCACCTGATGCCAAGCAAGCTCAACTGGTTCGCTACGCGATTTGTAATGGGGAAGGGCAGTTCTCGACCGTGTTTCAACAGGGTGAGCAGGCTTATTTCTGTTGCGAATTTCTGTTGAAAGCAAGCATTGAGGTACCGCTCATTTCTGTGATGATCATGAACAAATTTAATGTCGTTGTTCATTGTAAAGGTTCTCATCAGCACGGAGAGATCGTGCCCCATTCAGTGAATCAAGGTGACTCTATTCGTTTTTGTCGCAGCATTAACCTCAATATTGCACCAGATCAGTACGTTCTCGGTTTTGCGTTAGTCACGATGCAGTCAGATATTTATGCACAATTAAATGAGCTTCCGCAGGCTGAGGTGTACAAACAGATGAAGATTTGCGATGTCCATGAGAAAGTAGGCACGTTCTACGTTAAACCGCATTACAGCAATAATGAACACTCTCATTTTGGTATCTGCAATTTGCCGGGAGAGTGCCAAGTTCAAGTACTTCCTAACTTTTCTTCTTCATAGTCTGCCTGCTCTAAACAAGCATTCAATTTCTCTACCAAGACTCGAATGTGAGGTTCCTTAAAGAAATTCTGATGATGACCCGGCACTTCATGGACTTCAATTCCATCTGCAATTAAACTGTTCCAACCATTTGGTTGCAACGGATCAAACCTACGTCTAGCTCGTTGGGTAATGGTTCTATCCTCAAATGTGATTTTCTCTGCAACAGAGAAATAAACCACTCGACCTGAATAAACTTGAGGGATGTGATTGGCGAGTAGTTGATAGTTCGCATCCTGAACCCGAAAAAGATTCTCAATCTGCTTGGGACGAAATCCACTGCCCATTAACTCTTCTTTTCGGCTTAATTGATAGTTAGATGGTAAATTTACCATTTCTATTCTTTCTTCTTCAGTCCAACATGGATTTTGACTATCTAACATCGCCACCAGCAAAACTTGCTGACCCTGCTTTTTGAGTTCTTGAGCCATCTCAAAAGCAATATTGCCTCCAATACAGAGACCTCCTAAGAGATAGGGACCTTCAGGTTGAACAGTCTGAATTTCTTGAATGTAGTGTGCCACCATCTCTGCTATGCGAGTGTAAGGAGCTTGTACTCCATCCAGCCCTACAGCTTGCAAGCCATAAATAGGGCGCTCTGGATCTAGATAACGTGCCAATGTGGGAGCTAGACTATGACCGCCTAGACCGTGAATATCGAAGAAGGGTCGCTTATATCCGGTTGGCTTAATTGAAACGAGCGATCGCAGCTTTACTTCCCTATTGTCTTGCCTAATAAAATTCGCTAGTCGCTCAATAGTAGGTGCTTCTAATAAAATTGCTAAAGGGATGTCTTGACAGAACACCTTTTCGACTTCAGCCACCGCGATCGCAACCTTGAGCGAATCTCCTCCTAACTCAAAAAAGTTGTCTTTGGTGCTGATGGCTGAGATGCCTAAAACCCGTTGCCAAATTTGCACTAACTGAGCCTCTATCTCGTTCTGAGGAAGAACTTTCTGCTGGCTTGATGCACGTTCAAGCGTCCAAGTCGCAAGACTATTCAAACTACCCTCTAGAAACGCTTTTTGACACGTCTGCCGCTGAATTTTCCCGCTCGACGTTTTGGGGATGCTGCCTCGTTTCAGCAGCACGATGCCATAAACGGGTAACTCGTAATGTTCCGCTACGGCATGGCGAATCGCACCCACCACTTCATCGACAGCCAGATTTTTACTGGCACTGCGATCGACCTCAAACGCGATCGCCACTTGTTCAACACCATCAATTTCTACAGCAAAAGCTGCCCCATAGCCTGGACGCAAAGCCGGATGGCTGTTTTCCACCACCCATTCAAGATCCTGGGGATAGTAGTTCTCACCCCGAATAATAATCAAATCCTTCAGGCGACCTGTAACAAATAGCTCTCCATCTTTGATAAACCCCAAATCGCCTGTTCGCAGAAAGGAACCTGCTCCCGTATCGGCTAAATAGGCACAAAAAGTTTCCTGGGTTGCATCAGGGCGCTGCCAGTAACCTCGCGCCACTCCCACACTTGATACCCAGATCTCGCCCACCTGATCCGAAGCACAGCGAGTCAAGCTTTCGGGATGGACGATCGCCACTTGTGTTCCTGCCAACACCCGCCCCGATCCCGCTAATTGTTGTCCCGTTGCTGTTTCAACAATTCGATTTTGTGCCAGCGCCGCTGCATCAACGGTGCAAAAAACTGGAGCATTTGATTTTCGGCTTGTCGTCACCATCAACGTCGCTTCCGCCAATCCATAAGCTGGAGCAAAAGCAGATTGCCCAAACCCACAGGGTTCAAACATTTGGCAGAACTGTTCTATCACGTCTGGATTGATCGGTTCAGCCGCATTTCCCGCCGCTTGCCAACAGCTTAAATCCAAAGTATCCCGTTCTGCGGTTGTAATGCGGCGCAGGCAATAGGCATAGGCAAAATTCGGCGCTTGGCTATGAGTTGCACCATAGTGAGCAATGGCTTTGAGCCAGCGGAACGGCTGCTTGATAAAAGCGGTGGGCAACATTAAATAGCAGGGAGTGTCATTGTAGAGCGGCTCCAGAATCCCCTCCACCAGCCCGTAATCATGGAAGTAAGGCATCCATGTCACGGTGACACTGTTTGAGTCATACCCACAAGCCTGTTGCTGTGCAGCTAAGTGACCCATCAGGTTGTTGTGATCGAGCATCACGCCTTTAGGGATGGACGTAGAGCCGGAGGTATATTGCAGATACGCTAAAGTGTCGCCACCGATTTTGGGGGGCTGCCAGTGGGCAGCGAGTTGGCAAGGAATTTTCTCGGTGGCTGTCCAAGGCAGAGTAGCGAGTGGGGATGTCTCTTGGACGGTTGCTGCCGCTGCTAGATAGTAGTGCAGCATTAGGGATGATCGCCCCTTGAACCGTCCAACAAAGCTCCTCGCCTGAAAGCTCAAGTTGCCGTCCCGTTTGGTCAGGAGGCTGGCAGTAGTCAAGATCAACGAAGCTCCCGCATCTGCCGCGATCGCTTCCAGCCTTGGCAAGGTTCGCTTTAGCCGTGCGGTTTCGGGTGCCGGGGCAGGAATCGCAATCATCCCGGCATACAGGCAACCGAATAGAGCGGTGATCGCCTCTAACCCCTGGGGATAAACCAGCAAGACCCGATCGCCGATCGTCAGTTGCGCTTGCAAATAAGCGGCGATTGCCCTGGCTTTTTCATCCAGTTGTCGATAGGTGAGTGTATCGCTCTCATGCTCCCCATCTTCTAGAAACGTGTAGGCTACTTTGTTTGGGTAATGGGAGGCGCGACTTCGCAAAAGATTGACGAGGGTGTACAGGGTCATACCGTTGCTTTTTCGTCAGAAATGTCTGATTTTAATTTTGGCATAGCGATCGCCTGCGGTAGGCAATTATGCGATCTTCCCATCGCTGGTTCAAAATAGCTGATGGGGTTCAGTTACACTAAAGACGTTAAATAGAGAAATTACTGAAGAGTCTCTATGTCTGCAAAAGACCGATTTCATGAAGCTGTCAAACGGGGTCTAGAGAAAGACCAATGGATGATCACTGACGATCCTTTGGAACTGGAATGGGAAGAAGTCAAAGTTAAAATTGATCTGGCAGCAGAACGGTTAATCGCAGCAGAACGAGGTGAGGAAAAAATTGCTGTTGAGATTAAAAGCTTTATCGGAACCTCAGCCATTAGCGATTTTCATACTGCTTTAGGGCAATTTCTTAACTACCGAATTATGCTGGAAGCAAAAGAATCCAATCGTAAGCTTTACCTGGCAATACCGCTAGAAACTTACGAGACTTTCTTTCAAAGTCAATTTGCTCAAACAGTGAAAGAGAAATATCAACTCAAACTAATCGTTTACGAACCTTTAACTGAGGAGATTGTGCAATGGATACATTAGAGCATTATCGATCCTGTATACAAACCCTTTTAGAGAAGCACAGCCAATATAAATCCCGTGACGAAGATGTAGAAAGCGCACTTTTTTTTGATCCAGTTCACGATCGCTATCAACTCATGCGTGTGGGATGGAAAGGCTTAAAGCGAATTTATCATACCGTCCTACACTTCGATATTAAAGACGGCAAAATTTGGCTTCAGCAAAATACCACGGACATCGACGTGGGTGAAGAATTATTGGAAATGGGCATTCCCAAAGAAGATATTATTCTAGGATTACACCCTCCTTACAAGCGCCCTTATACCAACTATGGTGTTGCTTAGAGTTGATGTTGAAGTTGCAAGACGCGAAGTCAATTTCACGCCCAGAAGGGAGGATGCCGACTTGTTAGGGATAACACCTCTCGAAGATTAACAATTCCCTCGCGATTCAGGTCAAGACGCTCGATTGTCGCTCGTCCAGATGGAGTTAACCCAATCATCCAAGTGAAATTCTCACTCCAAATAAAATGCTCTGCCCAATCTTGCAGACGAGGATGATAAAGCGGCACCAAACTGCCTGTAACTGGATCAATTGCCTCTGTATGATTGTATTTTCGATTGTTACAGCCCTGACAAGACAACGCGAGATTGTCTAACTTGTCACTGCCTCCCTTGGATTTTGGAATAATGTGTTCGATCGAAAAGGGATCGGGAGAAAATTTCGCTTGGCTGATGCAATATTCACAGCAGGCTTGGGCGCGTTGGATAACTGTTTGCTTTTGTTTAGCCCTAAACGAGGAATCAGGCATTGATTTCAGGGGAGATGCCGAGCGATCGCATGAGGGTAGATAGATCCGTGCCTTGCATTTCAGCCAGAGTGACGAGGGCGCTCACTCGTTGCACATTTGCCTGTTCAATTTGATCCGAAATGGCTATTAATTTGGCATGGTCGTCTGCGGTGAGCGTTTCGGCGCGACGTTTGGCAAGCAAACTGTGGTATTCTTCCCATCGCTCAACCGATAAGCCCAGGTTAATTTGTTGTAATAGGTCAGCTTCGGCTTTTGGAAGAGAGGCTTTGGGGCGAGAGGAGTCTTGCAATCGCTCTTGTAGTGCATTCAAAATGTAGCGATCGGGATTGATGCCATGTCTTGCAGCTTCAGTCCGTAGCTGCTGCTCTAGTTCCGAGGAGAGTTGTAGGGTAATGTCTGCCATTGGGTTAAAGAATGAAGGCACGAGCGGCTGATTTTAAGATTTTAGCCTACGAATGCAGCGGCGAGGTGAATGGAGTAGCTTGAAGCTGCAAGACACGACGGTAAAAGAGACTCGCTTCGTGAAGTTGTCCACGATTAGCTAGTGCATCGCCTAAGTGTTGATGAGCGAGAGCATGAGTTGGATTAAGTGCGATCGCCTGTCGATAAGCCGCGATCGCCTCATCCCAGCGCTTCTCTTTCTCCAAAGCCTTTCCTAATTCCAAGTGAATCTCAAAGTTGTCTGGGTGGAATTGGAGGGCAGTTTGGTAACGAGAGATCGCCTCAGACAACTGCCCTTGTCTGACTAAGGCGTTGCCCAACTGCAAGTGGAATTGGGCATCATCGGGTTGGATTTCGAGTGCCTGATAGTAAAGTTGAAGGTCGTCGGGATTGGTGGCGATCGCATAACGGTAATAGTCGATTAAACCTAATGTTCCCTGAGTTTGGTGCAGGTAAGATTTTAACCGCGCTAATTCTGTTTTAGAGGTCTGCAATTTAGATTGGGCTTGTGTCAATTCAGTTTGCATAATGTGCAACTGAGACTGAGACTGAGCTAACTCTTGCTCTGTTTGTTGCAATTGGGCTTGCACCTGCGGTAATTCTGCTCGATCTTGTTGCAAATTTCCTACTCCGTCTAGCAACCGATGCCTAGTCAAAGCTTCCAAGCAAAAGGCGGTTGTTAACTCAGCTGATCCAAAGGTGGCTTTGTCGAGTTGCCCTCCGTACATGGGAATTCTCTGCCATGATCCATCGGGTTGCTGGGTTTTGAGTAGAAAATCAACTGCATTCTCTAAGCTTGCTGTGTAGTAATTAAAGTTCAGCAATGTACAGATTGCCAAAGCGGTTAATAGTTCATCTCCAAAAGAGCCATCTGCTTCCTGTAGGTTCAAAACTTTGCTGATGAGGTCGATTTTTACAACTCCAATGGAGTGAACCCCATTAAAGTATGCCCTTGAGAGCATGTAGTAGAAGCTAAACTTATGAGTATAGAATGCCGTATTACTATCTTCGTTATCTTCAAGAATGGCGTTAATCAAATGTTTTATAACTGCTTGAGTTTGTTGATTCTCTCCTAAATACAGCAAAGCATTCGCATTGGCTACACAACAAATGTCATCTTTATTAGTCAGCTTCCAAAGCTCATTGGAATAAGATAATGCTTTTCCTGATGTCCTTAAATTCAAGAAAATCGTTTTGAATGATCGAGGTAAAACCCAGGTATAGAAAATCCCCTGCTGATTTCTATTGGCAAAAAGAACTTCGGTACTTGAGGGATGCGAAATATTGTGCATCTTCAGGATATGGGATACGCAGCAAATGTCATCCAGGTCGGGGGGAATCATCTGGTGCTTGGGATTTTTTGAAGACCAATATCTCCACAGCCCGTTAAACTCCATTTCACTGAGCAGAAATTTTAATCCCTTTTCTGTTATCTGCTTGACCTTACTCTCATGCTTAAGAAAACTCAAAGAATATAAAACTAAGGATGTGGCAAAAGGAGAGCTATCAAAGACCCATTCTTTGAGAAATTCTCCAGGATGCGTTTCGCAGCTCTGATGAATTTCTGTTTTAAATTCTCCATCATCTAATTGACTGGAAGCTAGAAAATCTACGGATCTAGCAATACTACGCTCTAATTCACTGGAGGGCGATTCGATAAATGTTTCAGTGGTCACTTCAGTGTTGGATAACTGCCAACTGTCTATTGTTCTAACAGGTTGATGCCGCACTGAGCTTATCAGGGTTATCATTGCCTTCCGTCCGGCAAGTAAAAGTGGGTTAAATTCAACCAATCTTTTCACTATGGCTGGATAGAAAAGAACGAGATGGAATGCCAGTAAGGGGATAAAGGTTGCTTCTCGAATAGATAACAAAACCAGCAAGGCTAAGGGCAACCATGCTTCATAGAAATCGTGGGCTGGTACAGAGGCTTTCTGAGCAGGGGCGGGATCGAAGACAGGGGGCGAGGTGAGGTGAGTGTTGATGCCTCTCAAAACGACGTAAAGGACAAAGAATCCTCCTAAGAGAGGGGCATATTGGGAGATTACGAATACCAGTAACCCCAACAGCAAAATCTCGCAGGGAAAGATGAGGAAAGAGAGCCACGATCGCGCTGGCTCTACACCAATGCTTACGACCAATGTGTTTATACCAGAGGCGACATCATTTTCCCGATCCCAGATTTGATGTAAAACAATGCCTCTGATTCCGACTAAAGATGCCCATAGAGTGGCGACAGTGGCTAAGGTGACGCTTTCTGGCTGAGGCGGATTGGCTAATTGAGACAATACGGTCGCAACAAACAGAGTGGGTACGGCATGGACAGCGGCGGCATCGGTCATAACTCCCCAAAATCCCCTTTCTTTCAGTCGTAGGGGAGGGGCAGAATAAACGGTTAATAGCGCGTAGATGCCAGCCAGTAAGAGTGCTGATTGGGTGCTAAAGCCAGTCAAAAGCCAGGGAACTAGCCCTGCCACTGCCAAACTGAGACACAGTAGAAGCCGCTGTGGGATTGAAAGAGCAGTCATTCTATTTGGCTTGTCTGCTCGTCGGTCTACCTCAATGTCGAAAATATCGTTAACAACGTGCCCATAAGCAGCAACGAAGAACATGGATGTCAGGAGAGCCAGTAGCGTTACCAGTGCCGTTTGAGGTTGAGGAGATTGGAGCAGGATTTCGGCATAGGCAACAGCCAGTAATGGTGGAATTTTGTAGAACCACCAGTCATTACCTCGAAGTAAGTTGAAAAATGATAGAAATCTCTCCCTAATTCCAATCTCTTTACTTATGTGCGGCTTTGGAGCATTCATAAACTCCACAAGCTGTTCCGGTGTTATTGGAGCAACTTGATAATCGAAAGTGCCCAAGCTTGCTGCGTTTTCCGGTTTGGCTCCTTGGATGTAACTATTGTAAAACGCATCATCTACCTTAAAGGTTTCCAGTTTATGGGGAACTTGAGGATCTCGATAGTAAAGAAGAACTGGACTATCTTTAGGGGTGATAACGCAGATAACTGCTACTCTTTCAGCATTGGTTAAGTTAGGGAAAGAACCATGAAAGAGGCGATTATCATATACCAGCGCTTGTCCTGCTCTCATGGGAACACTGGTCAGATAATTCTGCTTCATTAGGGATAGAATTTCTTGGCTATATGGAAAGCCATTGGAAGACCTTGGTGTTGAGTTTAGCCAATGACTTTTTTGAACAACCTGAAAGCAACCATTTTGCTCATTCACATCAATGAGAGGACACCAAACTCCAAACGTCTTTAAATTTGTCTCATCTGCAAAAGACCGATCTTGATGTAAATCTATGCCGCTATAAAATTCATCTGACTTCTTACTAATAAAAGTGCAATTAGCTACTTTATGGTTGGGAAACAAGAACTCTAATTGCGAAATGAAAATTCTTTTTATTTCTTGGATGATTCGCCGACGGTAGGAGAGGTCTGAACTGCATATAGTGGCAGATACGACAGGTTCTAATAGATCTTTAGGAATCAAGTTCTCTTGATAGAGCTTGAGAAGACTCAGTACTTCATCGTCGCTAAAAAAGTCGATAACTTGGTATCCGTTCTCTTCAAATTGTTGATCAGTACTGTGCTTGGAGCTAATATTTTTTCTGCTTTCCCCTTGTTTTTGTTCCTTATACTCTGCTCGATCTAAGTAGTCACTTAATTCTTTTGCTAGAACACGAACATGAGGTTCTTTAGTCATTGATAGGTGATCTCCCGGCACTTCACATACTTCAATCCCGTTTCTAACCCAACGATTCCAAGCAGTAGGTTGCAACAGATTAGCAATGGAAGAATCCTTACTCTTCTCCTGAGCAGCAAAATAAGCAACTCGTCCTGAATACATTTTTGGTACATGATTGACTGGAATTTGAAGGTTATGCTCAAAAATTTTGGGGTTGAAGTCAGTTTCAATTAGGCTGAGTTCGGAGCCGTCATTTGTCAACTTTCCGCTCCACCTCATTCGTTCGTGAGCTACTGCGTTCCAATACCCAACCTTCTCTGCCTCGGTAAGCAGCGGCTTCGGACTATCTACCATAACCACTAACAAGACTTTCTGACTGCGCTTCTTTAACTGTTGAGCCATTTCAAAAGCAATATTCCCTCCAGTGCAGCGACCACCTAAAAGGTAAGGATCTTCAGGCTGAACAGTCTGTATTTCCTGAATATAGTAAGCCACCATCTCTTCGATACAAGTATGAGGAGGCTCTTTCCCATCTCGCCCTACGGCTCGTAGTCCATAAAAAGGGCGCTCAGGATCAATGTACTTTCCTATAAGGGAATCTACAGTGTGACCGTCCGCACCATGTACATAAAAGAAAGGGCGCTTGCATCCACTTGGTTTAACTGGAATAAGAGATCTGCCGTTTACTGCCATGTTTTCTTCCTTTAGGGGTCACCTCAGAATACGGGAAAAATCGTACGCTAAGGACTTGTAAATGTAGGTGTTGTAAGCCTTTCAATCTTGCAATCAGGCATAATTACTGCGCAGCATAGGCAGGTGACCGCTGCATAGTCACGAAGAGAAGGAATCTTGTTCTTGAAAACCTACGTTTGTGAGAAGCAACCTGTCTTCGATTATTGGTTGGCAAACATAAGGGCATAGAGTTCTCAGAAATAGTTCTCGAAAAGCCTTTCTCGTTTCAATGCCATTGTCATGAGTTTCAAGAAGCTTTCCTTGATCCCTATCACCAAAAATTATGCTCAATAAAGCACTAAGCATCTGATATAACTGACAGCGAAATCAGATTTGCAAAAACCTTAACGTACGATTTTTTCCGTATTCTGAGGCGACCCCCTTTAATCTAAAAACACATGACTTAGCACTTTAGCTAAACCAAATGTATTACAGCTTGTTGACTTAAAAGATGCTTTAAAGAGACTTATTTAAGCCGGTACTACATAAAGCTCCAGTCTCACTGGATTAGTCGTCACTACAAATTTATACCAATTCGCAAATTGAGGTGCAGATAGATAAAGAGGGAGTGTTGCAAACTGCTTCCACACTAACCTTCAATCTCTATATTGCAATCTCTATATTGAGCTTTAACAACATTCGGCAATTATCCTTTAATTATTTTTAGAGAGATGCCTGAACATTTCGTTACACAATGACAGTAGTATTACGGAGGTTGACTCCCTGTAGCCAAAAGCTATAGTAGCCGCGTGCCTTACCACTTCATTGTTCACTTTTTAACTCATCTTCCGCACTTCAAGATTTTGCACTGCTTACTTCAAGCCAGGTAGCGACACTACCACATACCAGAGGCAGGCTGCATCTGCGATAAGCCTTTTCATATAAGTCTTGCAAAGGGCGCTCAACAATCATTGACATTTTATACCCACTTAGAGAGATGGTTTTATACCAAGTTGTCTTCAAAAACGTAAAATTTTTGTGCTGAGCGAAATGCCTTACAGCAAGACATCTTAGAGGTTTTTTGCTACTCAAAATGATGTTTCGGAGCGCAACTTGGTATCAGTAGATATCTAGCCTCATATGAGACCTGGAGAATGTAGGTTTTCAAATCAGGTTCCATATTTTTACACATTAGAGTTGTTGGGTAATAAGCCGAAAAATCCTTGAAACCTCATCCCAGTAAGCATTTCAGCGATTCTTGATCAAAATCCTTGAAACTCTTTCTGCAAGGGCATTTCAGCGATTTTGATCGTTATATCCCAACAACTCTATTGCACTTCAAGAATTGAAGGCATTGACTTGCACGGCTACGCACGTAACAAGGTCATAAGTTATGTCAAACACTCAATCGATGACTTCATCGGCTCCGTTTTGCTTGCAAGTTGATTTACAAGAACTTAGGAAAGAGTTTTGGCAGCAATGGGTGCAACATCAAGACATACTTCATCGACTCTGTTTTAAATGGATGGGAGGAAACCCAACGGATGCAGAAGATGCACTCAGTCGGGCGATGCTCAAGGCATGGGAGAAGGTACAACAGTATCCGGGGAAAATTACTAATTTTAAGGCTTGGGTGACGAGATTGACTCATAACCTCTGCGTGGATATTCATCGAGAACGCATTCGGGGAGCGAATCGAGTTGAAAATATCGAAGGTTACGCATCTCTTGAAGATCAAGGACTGATTGCGCTTGAGGATACACCAGTTTATGCAATGGAGATTGACGAAAGAAGGATTGTAATTCGTCGTGCCATTGATAACTTACCGACAAGATTGCACAAAACGTTTATCCTACACTTTGATAGAGAACTGTCTTATCTGGAGATTGCCCAACAGCAAGCGATTTCATACGATAACGTCTGCAAACGCATTTCTCAGTCGCGGGCAATTCTGCGAGAGGAGTTGAGGGAATATTTTATCGGGGAGTAGAAACAAAAAACAAATTGTCGATTCCACAGGCTGCAAGGGTATCATTTTTCCTGTTTTCAAGCCTTTGTCAAGACTCTGCTAAAGACAGAAATCCTAGGTGATCTGTAGTGTGGGTCGAGTTACAAAAAAAGCTCATAACTCAAAAAAATCAGAAGTTGACTACCCAGATCGTCTTAAAAGAGTAGTTAAAAGGATAAAAAATGATTATTGTGGTATGCACAGACGACCCTATTCTAGGGAACGTTGCAAGGCAACAAGCGCAAATCAACCAAGTTATATTCGGGCAATGTTATCAAGTATTTACGGATGCAATTCCTCAAATTGGGCAGCGCGAGAATCTTTTTATTTCTGCTCATGGTGCATACAGAGGTGATGATGGGAACCCAGTTATCGGTGACAGTCGGAATGCTGTTTATGTGAACGCAGTAGAACTTTATGAGAACATTCGAGAGATTTTCCCGGTTGGCTATCAAGCAAACGTCTACATAAGCTCCTGTGAATCAAGTGATTATGCTCGGGGTTCCTTTAGTTTTTCTGAAGTGTTTAAGGCACAGCTACAAGCTAGACACTCTAATACTAGGGTCTATGGTCAGCACGGAGCGGTTGCACTACAAATACCGTTACCCAATGATTTAGGCTGGGTACAAGCCTAGCTGATTTTAGAGGGTTACAATGTCCACTTTGTAGTTTTTACATCGTCAGAGTAATCTCGTTTGTAAACAAAGAGAAGCGGCTGCTTTTGAAAATTGCAAAGGGATCGCTTCTCTTTTTTGTGGGAAGCGATCCCTTTTTCGTTGAATGAGTTTGATATGAAGAGTGCGATCGCAATTGGTAGAGTTTGAAAAGAGGCGAAAAACCTCTTGCTTTTGAAGCTGGTTTAAAGCTTCTAGCTTGGAAAAATTCAGACATTGATATCGTGAATCGTCTTATTAATAGAACCTGCAAACGGGTTTTCTACAAAAGTCAACAAAAGCACATAACGAGGAAATCAAATGGCTAGTTTAGTTGAAAAGAACGACTATATCAAGTTCGATCCAGCAAGCAAGGAATCAGTAACTATAAAATGGCAACAGGATCTGGGCGAACGATCAGAACAATACTTGGTTATTCCCTACACTGTGATTGGTAAATCGGCTAGTGGCAGTTTGTTTATTCAAACGAGCCATGCAGACGAGTTTATGAAGAAATCTGAAAAAGATGAATCAACCAATCCACTAGTTAGTGGTGGTAGCAAGATTAAGGTTGATGATGCCTTTCAATATGGTCAGGACAACGACAAAACATTACGGTTCCTGGTCTACCACAATAAAGCTAGTAAGCCATACCAGCATCGTTTCATTGAAACCACTGCCTTTTCCAATATTGGAAAGAAGATACAAAAAGCTGGAAACGATTATGGCGGAGCAGTATGGGGAGGAATCCTTAATAAGGGAGCAGATTTGTTGAAAGGTTTCATAGGTGATTACTTACACAACTTTTAATGAAAGTGTAAATATCTAGTGTGATCACCGCCTTATAGGTTGGGTTGAGCTACAGCAATACCCAACCTTTCCAATATGAAAATGGTGCGATCAGGTATAAGGTTGCCTCTACACAAACTGCAAAAGTTACCTGCTCAGTTATCCCAGCATTTCAAGTACCCTTCATTGCTTATGCTCCTAAAATATGTACTATCAATTTTGCTGAGTTAATAAGTTCGGTGTTGCGGTTTAACTCCGCTATTCGACAACCACTTTCCTCAACACAGCAAATAACAAAGGTGTTCCTATAGTGAATAGTGTGAATTCTATCAAAAACGCCCCTAAATCGGAAAGTTCAGAAATTGAGTTTGGGAATCGGAAAGTTCAGAAATTGAGTTTGGGAATCGTCTTAAGAACAGAACACAAAAATGGTTTGCTTACTTAATTAAATTAGGAGATATTATGTCAGATTCAGTTGAGAGCTTTTCAATACCTATGAAAGATGTTGATGTGCAAGAAACTGTAGATATCTTTAACAAATCTGCGAGAGATGTTGAGAAAGGTCTATCCGACCTCCTGAGCCGAAATAATTTCACTTTCGTAATTCGGAACAACACTGACCATGAACTAAAACGTACTGGAGGTATTAACGATTCTTCCTCTTGGCCGTTTGAGGATATTGACTCCAAAGTGGTAGATATAAAACTAATGTCAGCTAAAAGCTTCTCATTCGCTGCTAAGTACGCTTTGCCACACCGTGAAATTGTAATAGGTGCATCGTATCCATTAATAGGCAAAAAGAAGATAGCTATGGAATGGAGTGCGGATGCAAAAAAAACCTGGGATGATATGGATGATGGAACAGACAAGTCTGCCGACAAAAATCGCGCTTTTATCACCGAAAAGAATGGCAAGTTAATCTGGATTTTTGAAATTAATGGGTGAGAAGATTTCGAGCAAATCATTAATCCAAAGGTGAGACTCTAATCAGTCAACAAGCTTCAGAGTTTTGCACTAAAGTCCAAACTGCTCCCTTTTTGCAGCAAGAGTTAGCAGCAGCCCTAGAAGGAAAAGAAAATAAGGTTTATAAACACAAAAAAGAGGAAGCAACATGGAAGTTTATCAATTAGATCAAGGAAGCTGGGGAGTTTGCGGTTTTGTGGCTGCCATTCAAGGTGCAGTTGCCAACAAAAAAAGTGGTATGTCTCTCAAGGAAACCGATAATAATACCTTATTACCCGTGATCAAGAACTTTTGCGAAAAAAACAAAGATCTAGAGCCGGAGTTATTAGATTTCTCTAGTAGTTTTGGAAGTTCTTATCGTTATCAAAACACTGAGCAAGTCATAAACAAAATGAAAAAGGACATAGAGATGAAAGACGATAGGCTTGGAATAGCCATGACAGCAAAAGGGATGAGCCGCCTCTGCAAAGATTTAGGACTAACAAACTCTGATTTTCATGGCACTACAGCAACCACCAACGCTCTTAATTTCGAGAAATTTCCATACGCTAACACGATATACGGACTAGGAAAAAGAACATCTCCAAAAAATTTCCGGTACGGGTTATTACATTGGATTTATGTTGATTCTACAGGAGAAATAATGACGTGGGGAAAGAAGGGACAGAAAGCCATCGACGAATTAAAAGCTGAAGAATATGACAAAATAACTCATTATCTGCCAGCTCTTACTTAAGGAGGAATAATACTCCTGACTGAAGTGTGCAACGTAACAGGATAGGATGATACACTCCTGTCTGTAAGACGTGAAAAGTATGCTTATCATCTTAATTGCTGAAGGCGTAATCACTTTTTGTTTTGCTTAAGATGAAGATCGCATTCGATCCAAAAGAGGATCGAATGCGATCTCTTCCAGTCTCGGCATGTCCGCTTCAGCCGTGCGGTTCTTGGTGCCGGGGCAGGAATGGCAATCATCCCGGCATAGAGGCAACCAAACAAAGCAGCGATCGCTTCTAAGCCCTGGGGATACACCAGCAAAACCCGATCTCCAGGTGAGAGTTGCGCTTGCAAATAAGCCGCGATCTCCTCGCTTTTTCGTCTAACTGCTGATAAGTGAGCCGATTGCCCTCACGCTCTCCATCTTCCAGAAAGGTGTAGGCTGTTTGGTCTGGGTGATGGGAGACGCGATCTCGCAAGAGATCAACCAGGGTTGACAGTGCTACAGTCCTATTCGATGGTTGAAGCTGTAGAGCAGCGATCGCGTTGGAGTGTTTCATTTAAATCGATGAGAAGCCAGTTTCAAGGAGATACTATTGTAAAGTACCGCAAGATTTGATTTTGGGAGGAGCGGTGAGATTTTGGGGAGAGGCAGTAATTAATATTTTCCGCCAAACACTTTCTTGTATTCAGCTAAATTAGAGAGCCAACCAGAAAGGTGAATCATGGTTCAAGCCTTTACAAAATCAGTAACCTTTGAAGAGTTTATCGAGTGGTATCCCGATGCAGGGGGACACTACGAATTACATGACGGGGTTATTGTCGAGATGCCAAAGCCGACTGGAAAACATTCCAATGTAACGGGTTTCTTGATGGAAGAATTAGTTCTGACTATCATCCAAATGGGTCAGCGGGGGATTTGGACAATTCCGAGAGAATCGATTGTCAAGCCTGGTAACGAAAAATCTGGCTATGAACCAGACATCATCGTTTTAGATCAAGCATTTTTAGCCAATGAGCCACGTTGGGAGAGAGAATCAATTATTGAAAATGCCCCGTCCGTCAAACTAATTGTTCAAGTGGTCAGCACCAATTGGCGTGACGATTATTTCAAAAAACGGGCTGACTACGAAGAAATGAGTATCCCCGAATATTGGATTGTTGAACACTACGCCGCTTTAGGGGGACGAAACTTTCTCGGCAACCCCAAGGAGCCAACTTTATCAATTTACCAATTAATTGAAGGAGAATACCAAGGGAGTCAGTTTAGAGGAGATGACGCGATCGCT